>Ga0302186_10000354_pt1 | contig 41986 bp, 42 predicted proteins | sample II_Bog_E1_2_FD_198782 | JGI IMG/M metagenome (GOLD analysis project Ga0302186, IMG submission 198782) | Peat permafrost microbial communities from Stordalen Mire near Abisko, Sweden - II_Bog_E1_1 | ecosystem: Environmental > Terrestrial > Soil > Wetlands > Peat | place: Sweden: Abisko... | reverse complement strand
CTTTGGAATTAGCCACTCGTTTCGGTAAGGAGCTACTAGTACAATAACTGGAGGATATCGATGCAATGCTTGTTCCAGTGCTTCGTAGAGATCTTCAGCAGGAGGGATCACGAGTGGTGGTAAAAATAGGTGATAAGACAGTAGACTACAGCCCTCATTTTAAACTATACCTGGCTACTCGTAACTCCAGCATGCAGTTATCTGCCAACACCAAGGCGCTCGTCTGCTTCATTAACTACTCAGTAACCAGATCGGGGTTGGAGAGTAAACTCCTATCCATGGTTATTAACCACGAGCAGCCAGACTTAGAGCACAAAAAATTATAGTTGTTATAAAATGAGGACAAGTTGAAAGGTAGTTTGGTGCAATTGGAAGGAGAGCTGCTCTAAGAACTTGGCAGCTCATCCGGAAACATACTGGAAAACAAATCACTTCTAGACAATTTGACGAAAACCAAAAGCGAGTCCATTAAAATTGCACAAAGTTTGAAAGAATCCTAAGAGCTGAATTCCAAGCTGGATTTATCCCGAGACATTTATCGACCTCTCTCCAAAAAGGGAGCACTTCTCTTTTTGAAGATTAATCAGCTTAGCAGGATCAACAATATGTATCGCTTCTCCCTTGCTTATTTCAGTCGGCTCTTTCTGACCTGTCTCGAAGATGGTTCAACCTAAAAAGGCAAACTCAACATAAACGCTCGCGATGGTCGCTAAAAACTCATTGAAGCCTAACAATCTCTCAATCGAATTATCTTCAATAATATTGCCAGTTCACTCTTTAAGGCTGATCGCCTCACTCTAGCCCTTTTCCTTATTCGAGGTGTTACGACCGAGATATCAGATCAATAGTGGGACTTTTTTGCAAATATATTCCCCCTTCCACTTTAAAATAAAGTTGTTTTACCACAGTGGGCCAGTTTTTAAAGGCAATAATCTTTCAACCACTTCTGCGCGGCCATTCCAAAGCTTGCAAAATCGATCAATTTTAATGATAATTAGTTTGTAGAGTGGAGCAAATCGGCAGATCCTTAGAAAGGCCTTCCGAGTTGCTGCAATAAGCTCACCAAGTTTCAAAAGATTTTGATTATTCTGGTGTTCAGACCTTAAAAATTACAGTTAGCACTCATCAACTTTGCATGCGAAACCTTGGGAATCCCCAGCATCAGTGGCCACAATCAGACGATAAAGAATGTCACAGAAAAGGAATTAGCGAATGACATGCCAGGGTTGTTTATCGTTTCGACAGGATATGATCCGTCCAAAGAACTGGAAGAATATTGTGAGGCTCAGGTTGGCAGACAAAACTATATTCAATTATCTATGGGTGGTGGTCAGAACGAGACTGCTCTCAGTCTGATGCGTACTGCTGCTTAGAAGGGACAGTGGGTTTGTCTTAAAAATTTACATCTTGTGACCACTTGGCTCACCACACTCTAAAAATAATTCAAGGCTCTATAAAAATCACATGCAAACTTTCGACTCTTCTTAACAAGTGAACAGCACTTAAACTTTCCCAGTGTTCTTTTGTAAACCTGTTTCAAACTATCATATTAATCACCTCCTGGTCTTAAGAAAAACTTCCTCAGAACTCACCAGCAGCTTTAAACTTCCAGTAATCCACTTAAATCCAGTTTTACGTTTGTCCTTGCCTTTTTCCATGCATTGGTGCAGGAGAGAAGAACCTACATTCCCCAAGGATGGTCTAAAAATTATGAGTTTTCCTATTCTGATCTGAAGGTTGCAGTGGAAATCATAGATAATTTGCTCAAAGAGTATGAAGTCACTAAATCTCTCAACTTCGAAGCTCTATATGGTATATTTGAGGAAGGAATTTACGGTGGTCGCATCGACAATCCTTCAGATTTAAAAGTACTAAGGTCTTATCTTCGCAAATACTTTAATCAACTAATGCTTAATTCTCAAACGGAAGTGGGATTTGGAAGCAATATTCCTAAGAATCAAAAGGAGCTGATTGCTTTTACCAATCGCATGCCTGAAATTGACGATCCTTCAGTTTTTGGGTTGCCTAAGAACATTGATAAGGCAGTACAACGTGCTAGTACTGAGGCAGTTGTGCATCATCTAAAGACTCTTTCTCTCGCGCACGAGGAAGGTCGAGTTATTGATAAAGAAGAAAAGCTTAGATTGATAGCTCCTATAATAAAGTTGTGGGCTCAAACCTATAAACAGATAAAAGATGCCAAATTCGCAAGCATCAAAAATAGTGAACTTATGTCTGAAAATCCAATTTAATCCTTTATCTTCCTTTAGGCTTCTCAAGCATTGGAATTAACAGAACGAATCAATCGAAAGATAGAGCTATTGGACAGTGTACTCCAAGGTAAAGGACTGATGACAACCTAAATCAAATCTTTAACGACATGTATGCTTGATCGAACACTTCCAAAAGAGTGGGAATAGTTTTGGCCTGAAAGTGATGACCCAATCGACTGGATACGTAAATTTGGTCGCAAGTTGCTCTTAGTGAAGCAGTGGGTTCAGAAGGCTCAGAGTAATCGTCTAAAAGGGGAAGAGTTTGATTTGGCAGAGTTGTTCCATCCCGTTGTTTTTATCAACGCATGTAAGCAAAATGCTTCGAGGAATAAAATTGCTCTTGATAAATTGACATTAGTTACAACTTTTGAAGAGTCTAAAGCCAGCGAAAATGCAGTGCGTCTAAAAGGATTATTGCTCCAAGGATGTTCTCTTCATCGCAATTTGCTTGGTCCACTTTCGCAGAAGGATGAGGAGTTTTAAAAGCTGCCTGTACTCTATGTTGACTTTTTACCCAATCCTCCTCCACTTTACCCGAACGAAGAGGAATTTTGTCTGTTTTCCTCTATGACAAGAGACACCCTTCTGCTAAGGCTTAAATTAGGAATATCTGGCGAATCGAGCGAAAAAATAATTGCAGGAACAGCTCTGATGCTGCACTAAATTTGATTGAACAATCTAAATCATTACCAAAATTATATAAAAAAACTTTATTATCTTTGGTGAAAATTTGTAATAAATTTTTAGAAGCCTTCTTTTTACCGATTTTGTGGAATTATTTAATATATTTATAAAGCAAATACTCTACTGAGGCAGATTTATTCGTCAGGCAATTTCCTTATTTCTCAAAATTAAAGAGATTTATAATCAATCTTATAGTTAAAGTACATGCATCCAAAAGGTAACCTGATTATGGTTGTTTTGGCCCTTGCCCTTGTTCTGCTAACACTTGCTCAAAAGCCTCCTTCCTGGGGAGGAAACCCCAGATACACAGTTAAGGTTAAGATGCTAAACAATAAACCTGTAGCTACGTGGAATTTTACCTACTACTATGACTGGACCCAAAAAGTCGAAAGATACGAGCATGAACAACCATAGGTAGATGAAGCGTGCGTGCTTCCTGTCACTACCTTTAAGAAAACCGGTGAGCCTTGTCATGTTACTTTCGCAACTGATGGCTGGTTTTATATTTCCTATCCCACCCACAACTTCTGTTGCAAGTGTTCCAAAAGCTTTGGTTCAATAAATTATGATTGGCTTAAATAAAACAGTACCTACATAGGCATTGAAACAATTGATGGTAAGCAAGTGACTCACTGGACTAAACAGGGCCTCTATCTCAACCACTATTGGTCTACAGTGGACAAATAATTACCAGTGAGATTCTTTGAAATCAAAGGTGGCATGCCAAAATCATGGGATTTCGACCTGACGACGTACAATACCGGTCCTATCGATCCCGCGAAATTCCAACCTCAATGCACAACCCCTTGTGTTGGATAATGTTCACTTTTAGATCAAGGGAATTAAAACCTCCAAACCCAATGATGGGCTATTCCTACATAAATAATTACAATTATAACTTAACATTGTAAATATCAATTGTATTATTAATTATCCAGTTTATTTCATTATTTCATTTCTGTATTTGCTTTCCTAAATCTTTAAAACTAATATAGCTTAAAGATAAACCTTCTAATTCAATTTTATCGTTCATGAAGAAGTAAATCTTTAGTTATGGCAACAACAAATTACATTCCTGCTTTAAGGGTTTAGATTCATAGACCTTTTTGGGATTATGTGATAATAATAATGCGAGAAAATATAAAATAACTCTTAGAAGGAGATAAGGCTTCCAATTTAATTGTTTTCCGTCTAATTTAATAAATAAATTATTCATATAATAAGTATTAATGGATATAGAGTAAGAATAGCACACTGAACACCTCGATAATACCTGGTTTACTTTTATAATGTTCGGACTCCTCTTACCTTTTGTCATTTTTCTTCTGTTTCAAATCGTCGGCTTAATCATCTTATTGGAGAGTGAATGTTTTCTGACTGTTTTATTGGGCGAAAAATACACTCTTGGAGAAATTGCTCTTGGAAAACTTCTAAGAAAAGCAGTTAAGAGTCAAATTATTGTCTTTCTAATAGTGTCTTTCGTCAGCTTAAATCGAAGTTAATTTGTCTTTCTAAAATTAATTTACCAATATTTTTACAATGTCCATAACTATTTGCTTCTCTGAAAGACCACAATAATTATAATTCCGAATTTTGTTATCTTTCATTAAAGTTCAGAATTGTTTTTAAAAAGATAAAAATATTTTGCATTCCATGAGAAGCTAATTAGTTTACGGACGCAGCAAGAAGAGGTTTTCGTCGCACACATGACTGCTACAAAATGTTTTAAGTAACAAATCTCACTGGCATTAATAAAATTAGGAGAGTTTGCTTAAAAAGATCAAATAAACAAAATTGCAAATATTTTAACAACTAAACATTCTTATCAAATAGATCTTCCCTTAGGAATTGATATTTAACTATTATTATTTTTGTAATAAAATGGATAAGTTTATCTTTTATGTTGCAAATTTTAATTTGAGGGCATTTTCCATAAAATAGACAAAGTAGAACTGATTTTTACAATTCAAAAAACAGGGTTTATAGAATATGAAGTATCTGCCGAAGCATAAAATTTGAAAGTGCCAAATGGGAAACAACAATAATGATACCTCTAATATTACTACATCGGTTTTAGCAGCCAAATTCTTCATTGTAAGTCTACATTAATGAATTTTTTTTAATTTAAATCAATATTTGATTAAATTTTAAATAAATAAATTAATATTCTTGTTCTAAAAAGAAAATATCTTTCAAAATTATTTTTGATTTTGTTGCTATAAATAATTTAGGCGGAGAGTTGCTCATCTTTAAACTGATTAGATATAGTATAGTAATTTCATTAAATTGTTGATTTTCATCCAAAATTAAGACCTCATATTTTTTAAAAAATAAATAATTACTTTTTAACTTATAATATACAAAGTACATCATGGATAGATTTCTCAATGAAGAAGATCTCCCTCAATATTATTCTTTAGTTAATAGAAGTCAAAGAAATGCCACATAAACCCCTCTCAATAATCACAAGATTGATTTATTTATAGTCTTAGATATTTCAGGCTCCATGAATTTAACTTCGAATAAGATCATGAATTTTGGAGCTGGACTTATTGGATTATTAGGAACATTAATATCCTTGGATAGTATTACCACAGCTCAAATGTTAACTCAAATTTTCACTACTCGGTTGGATGAAGCTAAAAGACATTTGATTCTTCAAATACGGGATTTAGCCAACAACTAAAGAATTAATCAAATAGGTTTAATCACTTTTAATTAGACTACCAGGATTTAAGTAAATTTAACACCCAATATATAGAGGGTTATTTAGCAAATTTAAAATCAAAGGGCCCATGGAGCAACTGCCTTATATGATTCTTTAAGTTATGCACTACACCAATTAAGATAGTCGCCTAATCCTCGAATTCTAATCATGACTGATGGTTAGGATAATTCTTCGAGGACAAGATAATTTTTATGGAGCGAAGAATGGTTCCAAAAGAATGGGCTCAAATCCACATTTTTTACAATATGTGAAGGAGACACTGAGGGCAATAAAAGATTAGCTAGATCTTTAAAGTCAAAATATATTGCTGCCGGAACTGCACGTTGGTTTAGTAATAGTTTCGATGATTTGCTCATAAGATAAGGAGTTTCTAATCTGATTTGATTTGAATGAAACTTTGAAGATTATTTAGCTTCACTCTAAATAGGGATATAGGATATAGGAATCAAATTGGGCTACCGCTCCCATTGGTGTCGAGGAAGGAAATCGGGAACCGGAGAAAACTTCCTGGAGGTGATCACTCTAAATATTGATTCAGTCTTATCTATTTTAATTCAAAGATTATATCTATCTTTTTTTAATGAAAATCAATACGACAATGCAGAAAATACATAAAAGAATAATTAAAAATACGGAAATTGGTAAACACATTCTTCTTAAAAATAATTAAATTTGACAATATAATATTGAATAGTCTAAGTTTAACTAATAAAGTATTTAATGTAATAAGTGCAACTATTGACAATCATTTCTCAGTTTCTATCTTGTGATTAAATAATCTTATTAAGTATTCCTGAATTCAATCTAAAATTCATAAAATATTTTATATTTATTGCGTTTTATCTCGAGAATTACTTCAATATTAGTTTCTTTATACTTTGCATAATTATATTTATATTCATTTTGATTTTTCTGCCATCAAACATGGATAAAAAAAAAATGCTATTAAAGTATTAAAGGAAAATTAAGTCTAATGCTCGCGGATGGGCAGAACCGAACGAAAGTTATATTGCGGCAGTAATGTTTTGCCTTTATAATATGCAAGTATTTGGTTTGGATAATCTATAATTATCCTTCCGTATAAATTTAGGAAATAGTATAAAGGAATAGAATCACTTGCCAAAATTTTTCCATTTTTGTTAAGCCTTATTTGCTTTGTCGAGTTTTCTTTGCACGGTGTAGTGACTGACTGGATCAGGAACAACCTGGTGAAACCCTGTGGACTTGCCGAGGCAGTCCTTGTCCAAGGTGAATGTTGGGGGCAATTCGCTGTTGGAATTGACATAATCATTGGCTGCACTCCACTTCTACCAAAATGACATCAAAGTTATTATTATAAATGGGATAGATTCTGTTCCAGTTTTATATTATCATCAAGAGTAATTTATAATCTTTTTCTGATCATTTCCGATTAAATCCATAACATTATATATCTTTTTCTGATGATTTCAGCCAAGTGATATACTATTTGCATTGCAAGGTTCTTTCTCCTCACTTTTTGTTGCGGTTATCAATATTCCAATGCTATAAGATTATTATCCATGTACTCATTTGCTTGGAACATGCCGATCGAATTTGGTGAAGATGCTAAGACGATCTTTCCCAAAGGAGGATGTTGGCAAAATTATTTTTCGAATTAAATATTCACTCATGCCTCCTTATATATTTCAAATACTACAATAAGATAAAAACTCATAAAGTAGACCAATAAAATTTTACTTACTTAAATATTGTTCACTTTTATTACAACCAACTCCTCCACTAATGCTGCAAGTGATAATTTCAAGTTCAATTTATAAATTTTGCATTTTTCAACATTTTTGATCCGTCAAAAGAAATTTACTTTATCTTTAAAAATCAAATAGATTTATCATCAATCTTATATTTAAAGTGTATGAACAGAAAAACTGACCTTATCCTTGTTATTTTTGCCCTTGCACTGCTCTCCTCTGCTCAAAAGCCTCCCTCTTGGGGAGGAAACCCCAAATACACAGTCAAGGTGAAGATTCTAAACGATAAACCCGTAGCGACTTGGAATTTTATCTACTACTATGACTGGACCCAAAAGGTCGAAAGGTATGAGCATGAACAGCCAGAGGTCGATGAAATGTGTCTCCTTCCTGTCACTGTCTTTAAGAAAAACGGTGAGCCTTGCCATGTTACCTTCGCAACTGATGGCTGGTCATATGTTTCATTTCCCACTCACAATTTTTGCTGCAAGTGCTCCAAAAGTTTTGGTTCAGTGAGATATGACTGGCTACAGGAAAATAGCACCTACATTGGCATTGAAACCATTGATGGTAAACAAGTGACCCACTGGACTAAATGGGGTAATTATCTCAATCACTTCTACTCCACAGTGGACAAGGAATTACCCGTCAGATACTCCTAACTCAAGGACGGAGTACCTAAATCCTGGGATTTCGACCTGACTTCCTATAATACCGGCCCTATCGATCCCGCCAAGTTCCAACCTCAATGTACAACTCCTTGCATTGGTCAATGCTCTCTTTTAGATCAAGGGTAATAGTCAAACCTCCAAACCCAATGATTAGCCTTCATAGATGAATAATTACAATAATGAAAACAACTCCAATTAAATATAATACAATAAAGATATGATAGTTACAACTTCTTTTCGAAGTATAATGATAATGAACCTACTAATTGTACCCAAATCTGTTGATGAAATTATAAACAATTTATATAATTTAGATAAGCCATACATCAACCTATGGACTATCTCTTTCAGGATAATAAGATCCCACAAAACCTCAGCAAGGAGACACGCGATCTCATTGAAACTATCGGAGAGACCAAGAATAAATCGACTGAAGAAGATATCATCAATCGGGAGATTCAAAATGTCAAGAAACAACTTGCCGAGAACTGCGATCCGCAAGAGTATCCCGATGTACTGGTGAAACTCATCTATTTCGAAACACTTGGCTACGATGCCTCCTTTGCGCATATTCTCCCCATTAATTTGTGTCAGCAGTTCCCCAGTTTATACCTAAAGAAGATGGCATATCTGCTCGCAGCAATGCTCGTAAAGCCAGGTGATGAGCTGTGTTTGCTCATGAACAATACAATAATAAAAGATTTGCAGAGCGACAATGCCTTTGTGATAATGACCACTCTCACCATGCTAAGGTACTTCCTCAGTGATAACCTGATTCCCCATCTCCTACCATTTCTCAATAAATTACTCAAACATGCCACCTCCATCATCAGAAGAAAAGCCTACTTAGTCATGCTAGATATATATCAACGTTATTCTCACCATGTTCCTGATCTGAAGAGGTTGGCAATCGATGCTATTAATGACTCTGAATCGCCGGTTATGTTTGCAGGACTAAGTATGATCTATCCTTTAGTATTGGCAGATCCACATCACTTTAAAGACGTCACTCTAAAGCTGGTATAGATCCTACGGGGTATCCTGGACCACAAATATCCCAAGTAATATGACTACCACAAAATTCCAGCTCCTTGGATGCAAATAAACCTGCTTAAGATGTTATAAGTCTTGGGTCGTAACGACCAGCAATTGAGCAGCCAGATGTACGAGGTTCTTTAGAAGTAAATTCGTTACTGCACGAATCTGTCCTCAAGTAGTATTGTTTTAACATAGCTTTACATTTCAGCAAGGGAATTCTGCAACAAGCCATTAAAACAGTCTGCAGTATCTTCCCAGCTCCCTATCTCATCTAACAGTCCCTCCAAACCATTTATAAATTTTTTGATTATGGAAATAACAACATGAAGTATTTTGGAGTTGACTGTCTGCATCACATACTTAAATTCAATAAGGAATGTCTTGATCGATGGCAACTACTGCTAGTCGAATGTTTAGACTCAGGTGACATTACTCTAGCTGACAAAACCATCGGTTTGCTAATCCAAATTGCAAATCAGGATAACACAGACCAAATCCTCAACCGAATAATCCATCTCACTTAAAAATCCACCGAAGATACCTAAAAGCGTAACCTCATCAAAAAGGGTCTCTTTCTTATCGAAAGATTCTCAAATAACCGCGAAATCTTTTTGAGGAGGATGAATGAAATTTTTTATAAATTTTAGTATCTCATCAGCGATGGAAGCGTCAATAATTTTCTGAGGGCGCTGCTGGAGATAGTTGACTTGGAGCCTGATTTTATTGACATGGCGCTGGCTACCTATATTGATATCATGGAGCATTTCAGGAATTCCGCGCTACTGAAAGTGTCAAGTTGGATCATTGGCGAATTTACTCACAGAGTGTGTAAATAGAGAGATATATAGATTTGAGAGATAGAAATACGGAGGTCGTAGATAAGTCTGTCGCCGTGCTAATTTAATGTGGATAATGCTACCTTGAAAAGAGTGAGATCATCTTCATGATAGTGACTAATTTAATGAAACTAGCAGGAAAGGATATGACGACCAAACACACTGAAATCAAGGAATTTATGGTCCAGGTGCAGAGGAGTAGCAACTACCTAACTCATAAGATAGCTGAGGGTAAAATTTATTTAATTTAGAGTTCATTTGTAATGCAAAGTATGCCATAGCGCTTGCGAGGGCAGATTAGATTTAAATTGACCATAATATGGGATTTTTAAGGGACTATGCTGAGAAGAATGTCTCCTCTCCCACCAGAAAGAAGTTCATCGTTTCTAAAAATCTTTGTCAGCAAAATTAACTACTCTAGCAAGAGCAAGAGAGAGAATAAATCAATGAAAACTCACTATCAAGAAATCGATCGTACAATTACAATTATCTAGAAACGTGTTTTAGTTCAAACCTGGAAGTCGGTGGGGCAACTCTAAGGAAAACGGATTAAACGAGACCCAAACCAATCTTTAGGAGACAGCATGCCAGATAATCAAGCAGGATCTGTCATAGCCAAAGAAGGAGTTGAATCTACGTGGACCTCGTGAGGGTAAATCCAAAAAAAACCCTAATAAATAGGTGGAATAAAGGAAACTGAATCTAGCAAAGAGTTTATTCGGCAAAAAGAAGTGACCTTTCTCTCAGTGTTAATTCATAATTATAAGTCATATATACAATCTTTAGATTAATGAAAACTCGAGATAATAATATTTTGATAACCAAAATAATCAAATGTCATACAAAAAAAAGGCAGCAGATATTATGCGCTCTCTGCAATCGGACTATGGAGATTTTGTGATTTCAGACAGTAAACAAGGGAGTCATGTTGATAGCATCAAGCCATGCAAGCACAGCTGCTCGGCTTTATAAGTTAGATTCACTCCTATTACTGCTCATAATACAAAAATAGGACATGAGACAAGGGAGGCTCGCTAAGCCCTATTTATAAAAACTCCTATAATCATCGAGAAGCATAGTCATGCCAAATCAACGAGTGCAAACCATCAGTTAACATAGAGACGAGTGATTAAATTAAAAAAAATATAGCCCTTTGTTCCTATTCAAATTCCTAAACGAGATAACAACAAAATGGTTCTCGATAATACAGCAGATGTGACTCCTCGTGCCAAATAAATAGAGATCATAATCGACGACGACAAAACCAACAAAGACTGCCTCAAGAAACTGTTCAAGAAAATTCGTAGTCTGACTGAAGCACTGGCCTAAAGCGAAAAAGAAAGAATTAGATTGCAGCTATAGTTCGACCATTTGAGCAGAAAGGATATATCTTGCATGGAGCACGAGAAGATGATTAACAAATTGTAAGGAGAAAAATACAAGTTACAATTAGAGAACTAAGCTTTAAAAAAGTATGAAAAGGAAGCCGCCAATGCTACTCCCAAAGAAACCATCAGAGAAATTGTGGTCGAAAAGCCCTATGAGGTTAAAGTGGAAGTGCCTAAGTACATCACTGGCCCTGAGAGAATTGTTGAGAAAATAGTGGAAGTCCCCAAGTATATCGAAGTAGAAAAAAAGATTCCTTAAATCATTGTAAAGTAGATTAGGGTTCCCGAGGTGATAGAGAAGCAGATATACGTGGACAAGCCAATCTATAAAGAGCCAATCATTGTTTAGAAACCCATATATATTGATAAGCCAGTATATGTCGACCGGACCGTGGAAGTGGAGAGGAAGATAAACGTGGAAGTACCCTATCAAGTGTAGGTGCCTATTTATATCGATCGTCCAGTAGTAGATGAGGAATGGATGCGACGTTTACATCAACTTTAAGACTAATTGGGAGCCATAATGCGTGAGAATCAAAGTCTTAAGAGTCATAACCATAAACTAAAAACTACTATAAAAAAGTTATAGACAAATCTCGAGGTATTGAGCAGACACAACGATAAAAAGAATCACGAGATTGAATTTTTACTTGATAATGGAGCTGATTATCATCCGTTGTTAGGTTATAAAGCGAAAAAAGACTACGCTCTAAATAGAACTTCTTCGACGTTGTCAGCAAGGAGTCATCATCATATGAGATACGTGTGATGTAAATCATGATCTTAATTTATTTATGCTAGATAGATAACTCGATAGATCACTTGCTGCTGTTGGCGATGATTGCCTATTTCTGCAGCTGAGTCAGTTGTTCAATTATCTCTTGTTCAAATTTAGCCCTGAGGTAGGCAGTCTCCTCCAAATCGATTTTCCACTCCTCCCTTCCCATTGCGTAATACTTGAATCCGGTATTCTTCTGTACTTCTTTCTGATTACTGGTGCGAAAAAAATAGTCCTTGATTTCATACTCCACCTTTTTCCTAAACTATAAATCCTTCACTAGTAAGTTCTCATCGACTGGCACCTTCTTCAGCACTTCCTGCACATCGGGTTGATTTATAAAATCTATTTGGCTACTCTCTGAACTGATCTTAAAGATCTTCTAGATGACTTTCTTCAACTATGAGAACTATGCTCGGTTTTACATGATCAGCATTATCTTGAGACAGTTTTGCTGAGCCGGTGCCAGAAAAACTAACGAACGCTGCTCATTGAAGTACTTGGTGTAGTTGGGAAAGTTAGAGTACATCTATAGGTCAAAGTTTATGTCCAAGTTTTGGATGCTCACTATTGCAATACCATAGGAGTATTTCTTCTGGTAAATGACGAGAATGCCTATACAATTTTCCTGCCAGTCTACTCCCTTGATATTGATGAGCATTTTGGTGCGGGCTACAAATATAATATTGCGGTTGTCTTGGTCGAATCGCCATTTCAGCTATTTTTACAGCAGTGGATCAATTTTCATTTAAATTTCTAAATCAACTGTGATCAATTACTTTATTTTTATGATCGGTTTAATTTACCGAACGATCTGTTCTCCTCCAAGAATTATGGCAATTTTTTAATAAGGAAGTTATACTACTTTACAGATAATTTTTATAATTGCAATTAATACAAGGTAAGCTGCTTCTTTTTATTGGCATAAGTCCAATTAATCAGTTGATAAGAGAGGAGATTATGAACCCATAGATAGGTCGATCGTGTTTTTCGCCTAGCAATGGAGTCTTTCTCTTGCTATATAAATAAAATAACTCAAAAGTAAAAGAAATGGGTCTCTAGTGTATAAAACCAACCTATGGGTCGACGTGTATCCCCTCTGCTGCCAATACTCACTATCCACAGTTCTAGTCGCATCAAAATAAGGAGCAGATTACCTTCCATATGAGAATACATAACTTAAAGATCAACAGTTTAACCCACGTACACCCCTTTTAATCCGTAGAAATTTATGCAGGTGAGGATCCAGTACTTTGGGCACTTGGCTATCCTTATACCATGGCTGGATTTTAATTGCGACTGTAATGTTCTTTCGGTATACTATGGATTATTCAGTCCAACTGCACCTATACGGCTGACTTTACCACACAAGTTGATAAAATAGATAGAGAGCAGGTGACTATCACTATCGAAGATAACATGGGGAGAACTGTAGATCAACTAAAGATGAAACTTATGTAGCTGATAGTTGGGCCTATCAAACATGACCACCTTCTTGAATAAACAAAAGGGCGTATCCTTTTTGATTGGGAGATAGACCAAACCATTTCAGCTGGGATCTCCCTAGAAAACATTTCAGTTGAATGGAAAAACCCCAGTAATCCTTCTGACTACACTTTTAGCCTATCTTTAATCGTACATGATAGTATTATACAGCTTGCCAATTCCATAAAATGCTTGTAAAGTTCCAAAAAATATGAGAAACACTAAAAAGTGAAGTCTCTTCATATAGAAAAGACCAAAATCGGCAACTCGTAACTGAGAGAGGCTGTTCTAAAATTACAGCTGGTGAATACGAGATGTGATGGTGATAATTTTTAACTATTTTTTAGCTACTCCCAACTGCATGAGAAGATGGGCTTTAGATTGGTCAGCCTTTAAAATATTACCTTCGAAGCACGGGAACAATTGATAAAAAAACAACTACTCATTAAGGGGTAAGTGGTGGGACAAATTAAGTTTAATTTGACCTTTATTCAATCAAGACTCTATGCGGAACAGATGGATTGCTTGGTGCTCAGCGAAAATGGGATTGTTATGATATCGCCGGGTGAGGAAAACTTAAGGGAAAAGGTGTTAGATTGGGAAGTGATACAGGCTTTGGAGAGGAGATTACATAAATTGAAAAAGCATGGGGCTGGAGAAATGGAACTTTACAGGCTGCTTGAAGATATTTATACTTTCACCATCGATAAATAGTTTAGCCTGACTGACGATATCTTTAAAACTCAGTAACTCCTACTAACTCTCCTGCTTTAGGTGGCTGAACTCTTGTAATTCGGCAAGCAACTAAAAAGTGACTACATATGGAACATTCTTAACGAGCTTTGCCGAAAGGATATTCTTAATCTGAAATATTTCAATTGTATTAATAGTGAAGAATCTAAGAAGATGCTGGCTTTGAAGTTTTACCGGTTGATTGTGCTGATTCTGTCAAAAATTATAGAGCTCACAGCAAAGAGGTTAACTTTTAACGAAGTAGCGTCCATTCATAAATTCATTGCCTTTGTATATTTTAGATTTCCATGGTGTCAGGAATAGATAATTGAAGCCATTTCTAGTCCAACTGATCCTGCCCTAAGTGAGGAGAAAATGATTGAAATTGGAGCAAATTACTCACTGAAATCTTAATCCAAATCTTATTTCTACGACTGGTAGACAAGTATTTATCTACTTATTAAAAAAGAACCTTAGTTCTTAAAATAATTATAAAAATTATAAAAGGCTAGAGTAGCAAATGCTCAATGGGTTACTCTTCTCTTTGACCGTCGCTACGAACAACTTTTCTATGGTTTATATTAATCACTGTGGGACTAAGCTGAAGTGTTGCTGAGCAACAACGGTCACATCTTGTGGTAATACTTCCCTCACTATGGCAATTTTCTTTCTATTTTCATGGGCTAGATGAAAAATAGTGGAATTATTCTCAGCAAGTAGATGACTCACTGTAACATAAAATTGATGTCTAATTGTAAGCTACTGAATACGTTCATGATGCTACTGTTTCCCAAAACCCGTTTGTACGAAACATACTCCGTTCTGAAATGTTTGGACTTGATAAAGTGCTACTTCGAAGTAGTGCAACGCAACAACAGCAAGCTTCCTGCCGATTTTCGATACAGCTACTTCTATATTGGCATCGTTGCCATTTTGGATAGTAATCACTCATCCCTCCTTCAAAGAATACTATCCATTATATTTATGTTTTATGATATCTTCGCTGATGATTTCAAGGAAATGATCAATACCTACTTCATCAACAAGGTCTTCTTTCAATTATTTCTACACTGGAGTCAATAGGTCAGGAATATTTTCCATCTGCTCGTTGTCTTTAAAATAGGATTATATTAGGCTGAAGAAAATCCGGAGGGCGACAGTAAAAATAAAAGAACTATTGAAAAAAGTCGTTCTGGAAAATATTTTAATGTGTTGATTGAATAGCTTTACTTGCTAAAGTTAAATCAAGATGAATAGCTTAAAGGAGATGATTATACCAAATATGATTATTTCGAAAAAATGAGAGCAAAACTCAAACAAAAAGAGAAGGTCAAGAGGGATGAATCTACTCTCATGGATTAAAGTTAGAATTAAGAAAAACTTACGCCCAGAAAATGCTCCCTGCGCATGATTTGTCCTCCGCCTTACACCAGAAAATGGAGTTAAAAATAAATTGGCTTGTCTTAAAAGATAGAACCGACGAATGAAGAGCTGAGATATCTCAGGGTGGCTTTGAAATAATTTGAAAAATCTAAAAAATAGACTAAGCCCAACTAAATTGTCTAAACGAGAAGTAAAGCCTTGCAGCTTATTATTGATCATTGAACCAGTGCTTTTATGCTACAAAAATACTATCCTCAATAATATGGCGAATGGTTAATGCCAGAGATCATTGCATATCATCATAGACGTAGTCTTTGTTTCCGAAATACTCAGTTTTTTTCCTCTGCTCGTTTTCATCTCCAAATTCACTCTTCTTATCTTTTTAGACTCTTGCTTTTACCTTATCCATCTTCACAGTTTTTTTGTAACCGTCATTACTGAGTAGATTCCGGTAATATTTTTACATGTCTACTGTTAACTTATGAACTAGGGAGCCTTTCTCATTGAACAGGAAACTGTTTGCCCATATTTTGTTGAAATGAGCATGCACTTGGGAAGCCGAGGTGTAAGCTCCACTGTTGAGGTGACCTTAAATTGTTGACAAATCCATGGGTTCCTTCACAATATCATAGTAGTTGAGAACGCCATCACGTTTTGGATCAACGGGTACAAGAAAAGGAAAAGCGCTCTTATGCTTCTTTAACTGGGCAAGGATATAGTGGCACTGCGCAAACTCATCCTCAACAGGAAGATCACTAATTGTAGCTTTTCTTGCTTTCATGGGTTCTTCCTCTAAAAATTTGTCAACTTTCTTAATTCTTATTCGCTTGGTTCTGCCCTAAATATCATCAGTATTGTCAACAGTGCCTGACACTCGTGAAAAATTTTGTGTCTTTATAGAAAACATGTTACGTCTTCAGGGCCAAGTTTGACGGCTGATGCGATAACAACTCCTCCCTTTTTGATATTTTTATGCTCAATGAGGGCGTATCTTTTCGGTAGGTTGTGCTGGATGATCATAAACTGCTCGTAGGTGAGAGAGAAATCGACTGGCTATACCTTTTAGAAGTGGGAGGTCTACATAGGAGGAGCCTCACCTGATTAACCATTCATGCTGTTCATTTGCGAGCTATAATAATTATTATAAGGTCATATCAGAGATATCAAGAAATTTGGTTTGTCTGAATGATTTTAGTAATGAGAATTACAATTATTTATTGCCAATTTCAGTTGAAACTTTAAATTTTTGCTCGACAAGCCTTTTATTAAATTAGAAAATTATCACACCTTACATATTAAAATTGTTTAAACTCGATATTCATGAAAGATTGTATGAATATCTACTTATCATATAAAAATGTTATTTCGATTACTTATTCATTAATTACAGGATCCTAAATGCTCTGTTGATGTTAGAGCCTCTATAATGTAATGTTAAAGCATAAATAATAGAGAAGAGAACTTATATCTTAAATGAAAAATGATGGTACGGCCAATTAAAATGTCAAGAATTGAAATCTTATTGAATTATGAAGTTTAATTTTCAAACTTTGATTTATATCTTCAATAAATACAGAATTTAATCCAAACTTAATCATGCAACACGTTTTTAAGCCTTTTCAAAATCTTTCAAGATTCGATTCTCATTACTTTGTTTTTCGGATTATATATTAAGAATACCATGCTATAAAATCATCATCAAAATATTTATTAAAAATTATCGATCTAAAGAAGCTGCTTGTTATTATCTTTAAAAATAAACAAGGATGATGATGACACATCTTAAGCATCATGATCCTTAATTGGCTCATAAGAGAGTTTTATTGTTTCTGCTCGCTTCGCAGCGCTCACAGTTGATGTGATATATTGCGTTTTATATAAGGACTTTAGACGTGCTTCGCATTAAGCAGAATCAGTCACAGATAAAAATATAATTTAATTTTTTATTTACATATGAAGAAGAGTTATTAATAAAAAAATCTCTTATATTTGAACTTCAATTTTTTTTAATAAATATTATCAAACAAGTGTTGTTAAAAAGATGGAAGAAGTCAATATGATTGGTATGATTGGATTGGTTGGGATTAATTTCATTGGATTAGCCCAGCTCAACTAAGGTAGATTGAATCTTGAGTTCACCAGACTTGATAATGGCAGAATTTATTAAAAATCAATAACTTTAGATCAACTGCTGCCGGAAAGTGGATATCAGTTTTCTGCCTATACTCCAAGTATCGATAGTTTGCTCAAAAAATTAGTGGACAATCAACAAATGAATATTTCAAATGAAGGCTTCTTGATTGTCCCTTTCTATGTAATGGTCGATCAACAAAGGATTAGAAATTAAATTCGGTTGCGTCTTAATGAAAGTGAAGTCCCCAACAATAACAGAGCCAACCACTATCTCAACACAATGGCTAAATTAAAAAAAATCATCTCAGATAACGGTGAAAACTATTTAACTTTAAAAGGAGATTAGACAAATCCCAAGTATGTCTCTTTTGAAGTCACTTAATAAGGTAGGAAAATCAGAAAAATTGGTGTTAATGAGCATACAATATTCAATCACTATCAACCATTAAAAAAAGGAATTCATGTGGTGAGAATAAAGGTTTTGAGGACAATTGGTAAACATATATTTTTTGGAGTATGCAATAAAGAAATCAGAGGGTTAGTCAATGCTCATCTTAATCCTTATCATATCGGACTTTACCTTCAAAACGGGCACGTTTTCGCCAATGCAACGAATAGATAGATAGTTTTACCTGTATCTTTACATCCTCAACCATAATATGTATATTCAATGAAAATAAATCTTAACTGCAACATTCTGGAGTGGGATGTAAATGGAATCTATATTGGATGCTGGAAGATTAATGGAAATTTGCAAAGAGAATAAATTTATCCCTTTGTTAGTCTTTACACTGAAGGCGATATGATTGAATTCTTATGAGTTATTATTTACTCTAATTTAATGATATTTTAAAATACTAAATAGAATATTTTTTTTGAAATAGAGTTATTAGGCATAAGAATATTTGTATAAATTTTTGTAAGACTTGTTGAGAAAATTAGCAATTACTTGCTGATTTTATTAATGTTTGTGCTTTTTAGTTGAATTAAATCTTATGATAATTTCAATACGATGAGTAATTTTAGATTGACAGGCATATCAGCTGTTTGATTCTGATCCAATTCTCATCTCCTTATAAACATTTTTTATAATAAGTAATAAATCTGCAAGAAGTATTATATTATTTATAAGTGATGGAGCAAGATTAAGATCAATATTAAGAGTAAGATTATGAACAAAATTAAGACCAAGATTAAGGACAAGATTAAGAACAAGATTAAGGAGAAGATTAAGGAGAAGATTAAGGCCAAGATTAAGAGCAAGATTAAGAGCAAGATTAAGATTAAGAGCCCAGCTAAGAGCAAGATTAAGAGTTAAATTAAGTGCAAGATTAAGAGCAAAGTTAAAATGAAAAGTCAGAACAAAGTTAAGACCAAAGTTAAAAGAAAAGCTAAGAATCAAGTTAAGAACAAGATTAAGAGCAATATTATCAGCAAATTTAGGAGTAAGAGCAAAGGTAAGGGCAAGATTAGTAGCAATTTTATGAGCCGTATGATGAGTTGTACTATCAAAAAAGTTACAAGTAATATTAGAAAGATTAATAACAATATTAAATTAAGAACTCAGCTTTAAAAAGATTTGAAAGAGAATAAAAAAGAATCTTTATTGAGCCTCGTAAAGATAAATAAATGAAGAATGAACAAAAAATAATATTAGTAAACAGAAAAATACAGAACAATTGGAGGGAAATCAAAGTATAGAATAAAGGAATCATAATTAATAATGCCTTTTAGAATCAGATCTCTATCCACAACCTTGTCATTTGTCTCAAATAAATCCTGAACATTGGAAAGCATAGAGTTTATTGCCTAGTTTGCAAAAGAAATTGTTGTGGAAGATGCAATGGAGAGAAAGTCGAAAATTGCTATCGATTTGGAAGGGGAATTATGGATCTCTGGTTTGGATCGGGAAGGCCTTGCAGTGAATGCTCGTGCCATTCTGATTCTCATGATTTTATCCCACTTTGATTGTTCTTTTTATAATAGCGTTTTTGTTTGTTCGCTAAATTCGCTAAATTATTATGTTTATATTATTTTCATTAATTTAAATCTAATAGCCTCTAGCGATTGAAGATTCTAACTTTTTATTTGTTATATTCATTTCAAGTTCCAAGTTCTATATTCATTCATTTTCTTGGAATTATAAAATCAATAAATACAGCCATGATATAATATCCAGAAAAGATCACTTGATAGATAAATAGTGCAAAAAAGCTCCTTCATATTTTGGTAATTATTAAACATAGACAATCAATACTTATTATATTTAAGAAATGGAGCAAGATTAACTATATTAGGGCCTAGAAATTTCCCTTGTTAAAGAAAAATTGCCTGCTAACGTTTACTAAAAGCTACCAACTATTATTGAAAATTACGAAATTAATACACCACTGCGTTTATGTCATTTTCTCAGTCAATGTGCGCACTAATCAATTGATTTTACTTGCACGACAGAATCGCTTTGCTACACAACTGCTAAAAGGATTCGAGAAATATTCCCAAAATATGTTAAGTCTGAGTAATAAGCGTTTTAATATACTAGAAATCCTCGCAAATTGGCAAATAAAGTATACTCGAATCGCCTTGGTAATGGCAATGAGCAATCGAACGATGGTTATAAATACATTGGTCGAGGCTATATACAACTCACAGGGAGGAACAACTATACAAAATTTTCAAATTTCATGGGCAATTAAAATATTATGGAAAACCCCTAATTGGTGGCAGAAAAATATGCTTTAGAATCGGCAGCATATTTTTGGAGGTACATTGGCAATTGCAATTCTAAGGCCGATTAGGGGGCGGATGATGGGACTATCGAAAAGGTGACTAGAGCAGTGAATGGTGGTACAAATGGTCTAAAAGATCGAATTTAAAAATTTCATTAATTCCATAACCTTTTCTGTGCAACACATTATTATTCTGAAGAAATGCCATGAAGTCTCGATGATTTTAAAAAATTGGAGTGATTGATCGCACGAAATTATTTAAATAGATCTATATTTTGTTATCTTGCTCAATGAGTTTTTGTTTCTTTCAAGTTTAACATTTTCCTCTTTTATTTCGTTATTAATGTATCTTAGCCTTAGAAACAACAGCTTCGATTATCCTAGGAACAAAATTAAGTTGAAAGATATTGAAATTATTCAGTTTACCTAGTGGAGTCAAAAATATTTGTTTATCAATTCTGTTTTCTCTGTTATTCCACAAAAATAGTTGTATTTACATTGTAAGTTTCTTATTTAAACTCTTTTAGAATAAGATATCTATGATCTTGGAAAAAATAAAAATATTGGAAGTGATAATATAAACCTTATCTATGCTACTTAATTAATACTTTTTATTTCAGATAAATTGAAATCAGAGAAAAATGCAAATCTTTGTCAAAAATCTCATGGGAGCAACAACTACTTACGATGTCTAGCCAACAGATTCAATTTTAGCTTTAAAAGAAAAAATTATGAGAAAAGAAATGATTTAAACTGATCATCAAAGGCTTATCTTTGCAGGGTGTCAATTAGAAGACAATTATCTTATCCAAGATTGTAAATTTAAAAGGGGTGAAGATTTTGTTTGCTTAGTAAAATAATCTACCATACACTTAGTTCTCCGACTAAGAGGTGGTGGTTTTCCCAGTATTAGATTTAACAGCCTGAATTAACCTGTAATTAAAAAAATAACACCATCAAACAAGATATCTGAGAGAACTATACAAAAAGGTCTCAATTTGGAAGGCGTTTGCAAGAATCAAAAATGTAAGGTTTTTAACAAAAATGTTTGGATTTCAAAAGGCTATGGAAAATTCAATATGAATATGGAAGTTTATAAAGCTGAGTGCCCAGTGTGCAAGTAATTTTGCGATTAAGTCGAAAATATGGGACTTTATCAAGCGAAATGTACAAGCAGAGGCAAAGTTAAGGGATAATAAGAATAAAAGAGAATGTAATCAATACAGAAAAAGAGAGGTTAACTTCTAACCTTTGAAAATAAAGATTAAACCAGAGTTGATTGGTTATACTTAGAAATGGAAGTGATTCAACTCTGAAACTCCTAATTATTACTTACTTATTTAAATTTGGTAAACCAAGTTATGATAAATGCCAATTTTGCGAAGTATTTCACTAAAAATAAAATTTATTTCTCGAATTTTAAGATAAGGTAAAACTAAAATTGACTGAATTATATCACGGAAGTGATTAAATTATAAAATATTTTATCTGATTTTTTATTAATGAAAGAAATACCATTTAATAAATTGATCTCCTATTTTAATTAAAGTTATATATTCCTTTTACTTTCAAAATAGCACCACAATTTATAGTTAATTTTGAAACTCTTCAAGAAAACAATCAAAAGAGTTTTATAAACATCATTAAATAAATTTGATTAATATCCTAAATCATACTATTTTTAGAACCTAACTTAAAAGATTGATGCCAACAGGTGTCGATGAACTCAAAGGCTGGATGAACCTATTTGGAGATGCCTGCCATGTAGTAAATGTTTACTTAATGAACTCTCCCCGTTATTTTTTATGGACTCATTATGAAACTATTCTCGAAGTATCCGACAAAACATTTTTCAGAATTTCTTTCGAAGCCAATGACGGATTTAATGTGCAACATTACATCACATTTGCAAGTGCTTCAAGTTAGTGCTCAAACAATAAACCTGTACTTATATATAAAACAAGAAGGACTTTAAAAAGTATTTTTGAATATTTAATGTCAGTTTGTGGACTGTCCTTTTCTTACTTTGGTTGGAACAGCAAATAATTTTCTAAGAAATTAAGATAGTGGCTGGAAGCAGAAGGCGAATGATTAATTTGATAGAATTCGATATAGTAAAATATGTATAAATACTTTGTATAATAAAATTTCCAATAAAATTTGGCTTACTATATTGCTAAAGGTTTATTTTATCTCTATTCTTTATTTGAATATATAACCCTTGATGATTTAAAGTTAAATATTTATTTTTAATGGGGTATGGTGAATTTCAAGCTTAATACATTTATTATTATTTTTTCAAAACTTTAAATTTAATTGTAAAGAAAGAAAGAACAAATATATTGCTAGCAAGTGCTTTTGCAATAAATTGATACTTATTAATTAATTTTCTCATATAATTATCATAATATCTACTGATAGTGATTGTAAAAAATGGGGTTAAATCCAAGTCAAGATTATTCAGCACGTCGAATAGATCTTCAAAAATGCTTTGAAGGCTTCTCTCTGAACACCAAAGAACAAACTATGGTCAAAACTCTCATCGAAATCGGCGATAAGGTACATCAGTTATTAATATTAGGATTTGACTCCTAAACTAATTTCATTAGAAACCAAATTGGATGAAGTAACAAAAAATCTTGAACAAACTCAGTTGTACTTAAAAATAGTTGGAGGAATAAGTGCAGTTGTTATAGGATATTTCATCTATCGGCAAATTGTCCCAAATAGACGAGAATTAGGAGGAGGAGTAGATAACGAACATCGCTGATTCAATCATTCTCATAATCAATAATAAAATATTCCTTATATTTTATTCAAATTTAAGGAGAGAGAATAATTTTTTACTTGAAAAACCCGAGTTGTTTCTTTCATAAAATATTTTAATCTAATTTGTAATTATCCTTCAATTATGATAACTTAATTCAAATAATCATAAACTAAATGTCCTAAAGCTATCAATATTTAAAGATAACCAAACTTATAAAATTAAATAGATACTTTCTTCATTTTTCTAACTATGCTGGCAAAGATTTTGTTTCCAAAATTTCAAAATCAAATATAAATTGGTTTATATTTGATGAATAATGATGCTATTATTATTTCACATTCTGCTTACTTCCCGAACAATATTTATAAATATAACAGTATCAATAAAATTATTTGAATTTTATTAACCAATCGACTTTCTGTGAAACGTAGAACGATTAAAATCAATTAAACAAAATAAAATCATTTAATAAAAATACAATAAATATGTATTTATAATTTTAATCTCCAAAAGCTGAGAATGGGGTCTTGTTGTGCTGAATACAATCCTTTCTCTCCTTAAATTACCATCAATCAAAATCCCTTGGGTTAAACGCAAGATGTTTTTAAAATTTCAAATGGCATGAATAGTGATCCTTTAAAAGTTATCTTTCACAACTATGAACTCAAACTTAACAAAGAGGCAACCAAAAAAATGGCAGAGGGAAAATTAGGAATAAAATCATTTACCCCGTAACTTCACATTGGAGGAAATTACTATAGTAGCACTGAATTTTAAGTTGAAAAAATTAAATCAATCTAAACTATCTTGCCTCATCAGAATAAATAAATTTTTACAGGCAACGCGAAATATGTGTCTATTCTAGCTGAAAGCAGTGATGGTTCGCTGATCACTATTTCATAAAATAGGCTTTTATCCCAAAAATCAAAAGGAATTATTTATTTTAAAGATGATTACCATCGCATTAGATAATAATCTTTAGTTCAAGGGCATAAATACTTATATTACGACAACAAGCAAACATGCCCTTCTCCGGATTTCATACAAACCAAATATGCACCAGGCCACTGTCAAGAATGTTCTAACTATCCATAGAAAAAATATACTATCTGCCAGGGACATTCAAAGAAAGATTAATGAAATTCCTTGATTTCCTCATAAACATTGTTTTTACTCTTCTAGTCTCACAAATGAATTTGATGTCCCTTTATAAGGACATATATTTCGGATATTATAATAAAAGGAATAGAAGGACAATTCTATAAAATATATAAATAAAATATTTTGATTGACTAATTAAAGAAGTAAAAACAAACATATTCTTGAACAGGAATTTTCAAATATAATATAAATTAAGCTTTTATAACAAGGATTAAACAAAACACTATGGAAGAAGTTTGATTACGAGACAAAAGTATTTCTTCCTTATGGTTCTCCTCCTACTGTGCGAATTTGTTTTTAATTTCACGACTCAAAATATATCGGAGATTATAAAAATGATAGATAAAAGCAAATTCTGATCAAAGGAAATCATGCATATAATTTGTTAATTTCAAAATCAATTTACAAGGTATGAACTTTAGGCAGCCATTTTAAAATCAACAGAAGGCATATATCAGTCTAAATAATGAATGAACATGAAATATAAATCATGGCAAGTTGGAATCAAATTGTTTCATCAACTATTGTTTGGTAAGTGGGATTGCAAGATCAGACAGATAAAATTGCCAACTAACTACCCAATAGCATAAGTTGCCAAGTTACTTCTGGAATTGGAGAATCGAAACTAAGTTTTTTTCTTTCTCAAAAATCAATGAATATAAAATCAGATAGCAAGCAGAAGAGAGCAAATATGAGCTGATTTGAAGTTGATGATTACCTAATAATATCTAACTTAAAGTATAATGGATTGTAGACTCTTTTCTGATAATATCTGATGAAGTATCTTTAAAAAAAATATCAATAATAAATAATAAATATAAACACAGATCGATAAGATTTGTATAAAGATACAAATTAAATTAATTTTTTTAAAAAAAAGTTTTTTCCTTATTATTGACTTTAATAGAATAGTATAAACTAGCATAATTTGGACGCTTTAATAAATAACCTATCACTTATATACTGAGAAATATGATTCCTGCCACCTTTTAGTTGTCTTACTCTTAGCTGTCTTCCCCAATGCCTCTTCTCTCACCTGCAATGCTACCCACTTAAGTTATGTCGGAAAAGGTACTCTTGGAAGATCTGAGGAGCTCAATCTCACTTTTGCAAAAATACAAAAGGAGGTGTCCACCTTGCCAGATGTTCTCCTAGCAGATGACTATGGTAAAGTCCAAGCCGGTCTCTTTAACATCCAAGTTGCCTACGAATATATTTTTTCAGAGCAAAAGACTGAAGTTTTTACGAGGGGCACTATTGTCAAATAAGGAGGAGTCGTCAATGTCACAGTTAACTTCGATTATTTTGTCGAAAGCAAAAAAGGTCCGATCAATGATACAGCCTCTGCTTTTGGAGTTAGTAATAGTGTGTCATTTGTTAAGAAATTTACAACTAACAAGGATCGACTCCTCAATTATTAATTACTAGATTATCTTCCAATTACTTGGTATGAGGAGGCTTTTCGTATGACCAACATCAATGAAAATATGACTCTTGATGTCTATATGACTATCCGTTATATGATGAATCAAATGTATGACCAAATGTCTTTAAGATCTTCATTGGAAAGCAAAGTCAATGAAATATATGTATAAAAGCTCACTGAGTCTCTTAACTACTAAAAATACTTTGACAATAATTTTGACTATGTCTGGACAACTCCGGGAAAGCCAAATGCCACAATTTCCTTTACTCGAAGAGCCATCTCTGTTGACTATGTTACTAATGGCATCAAGCTGCTCTATTAGGTGCAAGCAGTTAACTCTACCAATTGGACATGCGGTAGTAATAACGTTGCGGATGGTATGTAATAATTGTTTAACAAAGAAGTTGGGGATCAAATGTAGAGCTTTCTGACGCTCATTTCTACGAAAACGTGGTCAGATAAGCCATATCTATGAAGCAATTGGACAGTAATCTGACCAAATAGAATTGGTAATCAGACATGTTTCACTTTTAAGCTCGGGATCTCTTCGACGTTTTTGACAATTTAGAAGATAAATTCCAACCTACTGATCCAATCAGCGGCTACTGTAAGGCTACTGACAGAGGCTTCTTTGTAAGAGCGGGTATGCTTCAATAGTTTGAAGCTAGCATTACTTTTGATTGCAATATATAGATTCAAAAGCAGCACATCGTGGATTTTTCAGTGAACCTCCACTTTTATCCAAGGGCTTGGGTGAGGGAAACAAAAATATATTTTTCAGCCCAATCATGGAGGGATTCAAAATATTTGCTGACAATTGACTACAACGATGATTATCCTGTCAAAAGTGATCAAATTGCGAGGGAAAAACTGGAAATCACCCTTCTGAATCTAAACAAGAGTCCTCTTTTCGGATCAGGCTGGCCATTAGGTCCTTCTCGCGCAGCTGGTTTTAATCAGTGGCAGTATAACTCTTTGCAAATTTGGGATCCCTTTAATTCTCCTGCTCCAAGTTTAAATCTTGAAAAAGAAGAAGCCCTAAAATGATCACATTTTAAGCAAGATCATTATTAAATTTGCATTATGATAAAAACTATTTGATTTCAACCCTTAATTCAGTTTAATGTTGCTTTCTTACTTTCGGCAGTGGCTATATTTATTTCAAAAGGATCGACATTATCTAGCAACAAAGTATTAATTAATAGACTTAATAATTCGAATAAATTTAGGAAAAAATGCGTGTTTTTTACATCAGTGCCTTTTAATGATTTCTAATCAAAGTAGTATTAAATTCTCTGTAAAGATTTGGAGTAATAGCGGGAATTCCAGCAATCAATTTATCAAAGTGATAGTAAGATATTTCATTTTTTTTAGAAAAAAAACAAATATTTCATAAAGATTCTGTCTGTCGGCTTTTCACAAAAAAACATCTTTTATTTTTTTAGTTAGGCTCAGCTTGAAGCAGTTGCTCGGAAATTAATACTAAAATTTTCAGTTGAATTTGTATTTTTAGTTTAAACAAGATGCGAGGTAACTGAACTCACTGTTTTAACATTTGACTAATTTCCTAATACTCTTATGTATCTTTTCCTCTTTTCGGATTAAATAATGACAAAAAAATTTCAAATGAAAGGGCTATTTCCCCTTACTTTTAAATTGAGTTTAGCTTGAATCAATAAAATGATTTATCTTTTCAGAATAAAACAAATACTTCTAAGAATGAAATATAGAATGAACGGTTATGAACAAATCTCTTATTTTTATTTAATATACTGGCTTTTCATACTGATTTAATCAATATAATCGATTAACTTTAATCTAAACTGTCAAAAAATGGTAAATTATTGTCTATCTTTTACATGTCTCCACTTTCTAAAATTACCAATATTCAAATAGAATTCAAGAACAGATTTATTCATTATTCGTTAAAGGAGGTTTTTCTCGTAGGACATTAAGTATTATGTCAAAATTTAAAGTAGGTTTTGATGCTTTCCCTCAGTGAGATCTTTTTATCAATCTTACAACATTAAGATATTGTTAAACAATCTAAAAAACTGATTGAATAAATATAGAACATGAAATGAAAATACAAAATCATAGTGGTCTTGGATTTAAGGGTTTTAAAATTAAATTTAGTGAGCAATAAATATAAAATTAAATTAAAGTAAAATAACTATCAATATAAAGTCATCAAATTGGGATAAATTCATGAGTACGATAGTGGCATGAGCATTCACTACAAGGTCTTCCCGAGCCAAACCAAAGATCCATAATTCCTCTTCCAAATCTATTGCAATTAAATACTTTCTTTCCATTACATATCCCACAACAAATCTTTTTGCATGTCTTGCAGTAAACTCTATTATTTCCAATGTGCAGTGTTTATTTAAGCCAAGTGCCAAAATTGTGTTCATAGATTTGATTCTTTAAGGCGTTATTCTATATTTCGATTTCCATCAGATTTTCCTGTAATTTTTTGTTCGTCAACATTATCTTTTGTTAATTCGTCAGTTCTGTTTTTTAGAGTGGTAAGATAAAGATTCTTTTTTATTTTCTGACAAATATTTTCAAGGCCAAATTTTTGTTTTAATCTATAAAAACATCCTCGCTTCCATATTCCTTCAATTATTCATAAAGTTCAGTTGTATCATTAATTATGTTATGAAAATGCTATGGAATGGTATCGTTGCTGTAGAAGCCTTTAAGCAGTTCCTCGTTTTCTAATGAACTGCATTAAATTGTTAAGTTATTGGCTTCCAGTCTGAAATTGCATTGATAATTTGAAATTTTCCTCTCTATCATTACAAATAATATATTATTGATTATCATGCTACTTGAATTATGTGGATTTTAATTACTCTCTTTTTCCTTTTATATAGATACTTTCTTTATATCCACATCATAGCAAAGGAAGCGTTGATAGTATCCTCAAAAATAAATATAAAATATAGAACCTTTATATCAATCTTATAAAGTTATAGAATGAACATAATGCCCGAAAAGAGAGCGTGCAAATTCAGTAAAAGGTTATTAAGTTGGATAATAATAACAAATTAATACATTCTCAATAGTTTCGTTCTATAAGCCATTCCGATTTCAAAAAATTATCGAAACTTCGTTGCGTTTCTTCAGAATGATTTATCTTACTCAAATAATCGTAAAACTTATTTAATGAATTGATGGCATCTCATTTGTATTTTATTATTATTATTTACCATATATTTCAGTTTATAGCGATTGATTCCTAGATTTGATATTTTGTATTTAAAATCATACTTAACATCGTTATTTGACATCATTGCGGTTAATTGTTTTAATATTTTTCGATGTTGACTCCTTATGTAGAGTCATCGAATCAAAAGAAAAGAAAATTTCTATTATATTGGGCTCCGCAAACTCAAATGATACAGTTTATCCATTTAAAGCTTTATTTTTTGAAATTCAAACAAAACATTTTTAAAAAGGATAATCGTTGATAAAATAATTGTGATCTTAATGATACTGAGTCTCAAAGCAGGATTTAGTACAAATATTTTTCGTTTTAAATTTTATAATTAATATGGTAAATAGACTTAAATTAACGGTTTAAAATTATTAAAAAAGTATGAAGGAATAAACGTTGTTTTCAATGAACAAAATGGTCTTTATATTTAAAGTTCTTGAAACAGTATAAATGTTGCCCAATTTATCTAAATCTATTCGCAACGGTCCTTTCGTATTTATGTATCTCCTCAATTAATTTAAAATATATTTTAAAATAAGTATGCAAAAGCCTGTTTGGCGTTATAACTGGTTATTCGTTCTCAATCTTTGCCTGCTATTATTCGTAAGTACTAATGCTTCTTTTTCATACTATTGTTAATAGTCTTCATCTGTAGCATATTGCTCTTATAATTCTTATGGAGGAAGTTGCGCTGGTGCTGGTGGTTGTTGCCTATCATCAACTTCAACTATAGCAAGTTACACTACTTCGAGTTCATTGTGTTATAACTGCCAAACGCCAGCTATGACTACTACATATACAAAATATGGTACTGATTCATCAGGATATAGTTGTGATTGTGTGATGACTCAGTACACTCCTTCCTACCGTATTTATGGAGTGACTATACCTGCTGTTACTCTTAAAAATTGTATGAACTCTTGTTGTGGAGATTCTGGTGGAAGTTCTGGTGGTTCAGGATATTCATATGATATCTGTTCAAACCCAGCCAACTCTAGTACTTTGGCCTGCAATGGAGGGGGAATTATTGGAGGTGCAGTTGGAGGATTTATCGGCCTGTCACTCATCGTTTTAATAATATACGTTTGCTATAAAAAACACCAGGCAATTCCTCATATCTTACAAGTTACTGAAGGGACATTAAACACAACAGGATGATAAATATATATCATCATAATTTATTAAATAAATTGGAGTAGATTTGAAAATTTAATTAAACTGATGAAATATTTTAGATTTAGAATCCTCTTTTTGACAGTGTTTGTTTATTATTAATTTTTTATAAATAATTGAGATTTTGATGAGTGTAACCGTCTAACAAGTCAGAATCTGCGAGATATACTACAAATATTTTTAGATATTTGAATTTGAGTAAATAGACAGACTTGAGTTTTTATTATGTAGACATCTTATCTCATCAATTAATTTTGTAATACAATAAAAAATTAATGCAGAAGTCAATTTGGAGTCACAACGAGGTATTTGTCCTCAACTTATTTATGCTTTTATTCATCAGCACTAGTGCTTCCTTTTAATACTCCTGCTCGTAGTATAATTTGTGGGAATACTGCTCTTATGATTCTTTGGGAAATAATTGTGGCTATGGTGGTTGCTGTCTAAAAATGACAATCTATTTTGCTAACCTCACCAAGGTTGTTTCGATATGCGGAAGTTGTCTCATGCCAACCATCACTACTACATTTACTAGATATGGAACAGATTCATTAGGAGATAATTGTGATTGCGTCCTAACAGTATAATATGAAGCGATTGTGTCTGTTGTCAAATTTTGTGTAAACCAATGCTGTGGATCAGATACTTCTGGTGTTTCAAGTAATTCAAGTGATAATATCGGAGCAATCATTGGAGGTATTATTGGAGGAGTTGTAGGACTCTCACTCCTTATCATAATAATCTATTGTCTCTATATAAAAAAAAAATCAATAAAGTTTAAACAAACGCATACAAATATGAAGATCATTCTTTAAATGCACGTAAAATACCTTCATTGAACGGACCTAAAGTACCTTAATTACACACACTTGAAGGATCTTCATAGGGCACACTTAAAGTACCTTCGTAGAACACACTCAAACCTTCATTAAACGAATTTGAATTAAATAAATTTGAAGTAAATTCATCCCACATTTGAAGAACTGAAATTTAACATAATGAAATGATGTCTTATTGATATCTTCTCATTTATTTAATAATCTGTAGCAATTCTTTGAAATTATAATTAAGATGTGTCGAAGTATTCTAATTTGATATACTATCTTGTTTAGCAGATAAATCATGTTAAATTGGGATAATCTCTTGTTTATTGATAAAGCATAACTCCTAAGGAATGATGCTATAATAAATCTTATTCTATAGGAAGCCGGCTTTTGAGTAATTTATTGTCATAATATATAAAATATGAATTGAAAAAAATATTTTTATTCTTGAAATAATCTGATAAAATTAAAATTCCAGATTCAAAATAAAAGAATTTTAAATTATTATAAATCACATTCCATTTCATTAAAATCATCAATTTAATAATTTATCATAATGTCACCGTAATTTTCTGTTATTTTCAACGCGACCATATAGATATAATCCGAAAATTATGAGTCCCATAATTCCCAGTTTTTGCCATACACTCATTTCCCCTCGTGATCTAATCTCTTCTTATTTTTAGATGAGTTTTTGAAGTATTTTTTTACTCAAATCTTTGCAATTATGCCAAAGAAGGCTATATTTTCGATTGAACAAATCCGCCAAGCAATATAAGTCTTGAAGCTTTAATTTGGCAAAGTAGTCGGCACTAGTAGAGACAGTGTTATATTTCTTTTTAAAGAATTTATAAAATTCTCGATCCTCGGATCGTTCAATTAAAATTCCTTCATCGGAAAAAGAAAATCTAAAATAAGAATTCGTTAGGATAACGATGACTTCATGATGAACAGCATTGGTAAACATTGAGATAAAGGTTCGCTTTGGAAAACTTAGGTTTAACTCTCTTTAGATAATTTATGCTCTAATCACTTGCTCATCCGGATTATTCCGACTGATTTCATTGATAAATTAATCAATTGCTTTAGGGAGTTCCTAGTTGTTAAGATTATCAGATATCATCAGTTGAAAGGTTGTATTATACCCCAAAGATGCTAAACTATTACTTGCAAAGCTCATTTGGTTTGTTGGTTAAATGACAAGGATTTATAATTGTATAATTATTTTATTCTACATAATCAGTTGTTCTCTATATTAAATATTTTATGTTCATACCTTTACACCTATATTATTAAGAGAGATATCAAGATATTTCTTCGAGGAATATCAAAAACTAATCTGATTTTATTATAAAATTATTTCGTATAAAAAGTATTACATATTGAAAAGTATAATTATGAATATAAAATTGGATCATAATAATCAAAATCATGCTAACTATCTGGAATTACAACTGACATAATGCCTGTTTCTGATGTTGCATGCGGAAATTTTAATTTAATATCACAAACAACTATATTTTATTAATATAAGATTCAATCTCAGCTTATTTTTGATTGCATTGGAACTGATCAATCAATCGCTAAATTTTAATTTTAATTTAAGCCCTAGTTACATTTTCAAATTATCATAATTAATATTTTAAATAATCTAAAATTCAATGGGATTAAATCCAAGCCAAGACTATGCCTCCCGCAGATTAGATCTTGAAAAATTGTTTGAAGGTTTCTCCTTAAACGGTAAAGAGCAAGACATGATTCGAGGTATCATCTAAATGTGTGATAAGGTAAATATATAAGATATGATAGGATCTCAATCCAAAACTGGTTTCATTGGAAAATAAGCTGGATTCCTTTAGCAAAATACTGGAAGACAATACATTTTACCTCAAACTGGTGGCTGGAGAAATTTGCGCAGTTGCTGTCTTATATTTACTTTATCAAAAGCTTAAACCAAACAATCGAGAATGAGATGAGCATCATTGATAAACAATTCCAATTAAAATATAAAATCTTGAATTTAATATGTTAACATTTATCCATAAATATAAACGCTGAATTTGAGTTTTAATTTCATAGAAAAAGATATTCCAATTAATAAAATATTCTAAATTTTTAATTTTTACTATAATTCAAAAACCTGTGAAAACACTCAAAGAATAAAAAATATTGGCTTTCTGTAGTCTAAAGATGGGGCAGACCTCAAAGTAGTAAAATATTTGCATATGGTTGACCGGGTTATTCAAGTCTATTCATTATGTAGGCATATCATCAATCAATTTTATAACATTTAAAAAAAGAATGCAGAAACAAATTTGGAGTTGCAACGGATTTTTTGGTCTCATTTTATGCATGTTTTTCTTAAGGGGAATAAATGCATCCTTTTAATACTCTTGTTCACAGTCTAGATTGTTAGAAAACTGCTCTCAGGATTCTTCAGGAAATAATTGCGATTCGGGGTGTTGTCTTACATACACTTTAACTGTCGCCAGTTTAACCCAAGTTGTTTCGGCATGTTGTAGTTGCCTTGCACGATTCCCCATGACTACATTTACTCGATATGGAAAAGATTCATTAGGAAATAATTGTGATTGTGTACTAACAGATTAAACTCCTTCCTATACACTTTCAGGAGTGACTATGTCTGCAATGATTTTCAAAGCTTGTGCGAATTACTGCTGTAGCTTCGACGATTTTGGAGATTCGGATAGTTCAAGTCGTCCAAATAGTTCAAGTAGTCTAAATGGTTCAAGTAGTTAAAGTAGTTAAAGTAAGTTAAGTAGTTCAAGCCGTTAAAGTAGTTCAAGTAGTTCAAGCAGTCCAAATGATCTAAGCAGTTCAAATAATTTAGGCGGTGCAGATATTTCAAGTGAACATAAGGATAATAATTTAGGAGCATTAAATGGATATATTATTGAAGGAATATTAGGACTATTAATCATTATCATTGTAATCATATATTGTTGTTATAAGAAAATTCATGCAAGCTAAACTAACTCAAGGTAATATGAAGGGCATTCTTTGAATACATTTAAAGGACCTTCATTGAACACAATTAAATGATATTTTAATTGATATCTTCTCATTATTTATAATAACTTAAGGAGATTTTTAAATTATAATTAACCTTTTGAACTATTTTGATTTAATATATTATCCAGCTCAAATAAGAAATCAGTCTATTAAGAAATTGCAATACATCTCTCTTAATTGACTAAACATAGCTTTTAACAGTTTACAAAATTATAGTCTTCAGTCAAGCCTGTTTTAGTCTTTAGTATGAATGGTTACAAATTGAATAAAGAATTGAAAAAATCTCTGTGAAATAATGTTTTAAACAAGTTTAAAAAATGAGGCAATTAAAAATTAATTTATAGATGTGAATACAAAGGTATTATATGTTTATAAGACGCGCCTAAAACTAATATAATATTTAAAATCTCAAAGAACAATGGGGAGTTCATCACCATCCAAAACCAGAAGTAATGAGAGTCGGAGTTATAAATCAGAAAGAGTTTAAGAAAGAGTTTAAGAAATGGCAGTGAGAAATAGGGAGCCTGATGTTTTGAATCAAGGAACAGATGGAGTTTGTTGGGCCTATGCCATTTGTGATGCACTCGCAGCTCTTAGACTTCGGGAGAAAAAAAAATTCAATCAAACAGCCTACAGAAAGGCCTTAATCAAGGAGTATGGGAGATAGGGGCAAGATACGTCTAAAGTTCTCTCATAAGTTTGCGAAAGATAAAACTTGGAAATGATGGACATTTAAATGGGAGATCTACACAGAACTTTAATTGCAGATAGAGTGGTTGTTGCGACTTATAAACTTTATTAAAATCAATGGAACTGGATTTATGATCACTTTCGAAAGAACAAAAAATATATATTGAGATTATAAAATTTAACGGAAATTGGTGAATAAGGGGAATAAATTGGGCATGCAGTGGTCATCGTTGGAGCTAAAAAAGATTATTTCTATGTAAAAAACTCTTGGGGAAAACTGTTTGGAACTAATGGCTATTTCAGAATTGCAGCAGATGTTGTGTCAACAGGTCTATACGACATCAAAGGAGAATTTGATGATGAAATTCATTCAGAAAGCAGTGGAGAAGAACCTTAATTCAAAGCTAGAAATTGATTGTAATCAAATTATTATTGAAAATTTGATTCATAAAGAACTCTTTGATGAATTTAAAATCTACATGTAATATTTATTCATTCAAGGTATGCTATCTTTTGCTATTTGTTAATTTGATTTATCTTTTTATCAATCTTAAAAGATCTCAAGGAGAAAATGAAAGAAGAAATGCTTTCAGAACCAAAAAATAGGACAATACAAGTTGTCGCTATTAACGGAAGTCATCGCTAAGGAAACACTCAATTTATGCTGCAGTTAGTCCTCTAATCACTAAACAAAAATCCTATCTTTCGCACCACCCTAATCAATTTACGAGAAAAGAACATTTAATACTGCAACGGAGAAGACTATTACTGTTCATTAACATAAAATTGCTCATGTTGCAGGGATGATATGACCTAAATATTCAAACTGCTCGAATCTGCAGACTTAATTATCATCGGATCGCCAACATATTTTTTCAATGTGAGTGGAAGGATGAAAACTTTCATGGACCGATGCAATCCGTATTGGTTTAATAAAAAACTAAAGGGAAAGTCAGCCCTCATTATTGGAGTTGGCGGAAGTCCATAAAAATACATTCAGGAAATGATAGACAGATTAAAGCCTTGGATAACTTTTTTGGGGATGAAGATTGTTGCAACATATTTCACTAGGGCTTAAAAACCGGATGAAGTTTCAAAGAACGAAAAAACGATAGGAGAACTCAAATAATTGGTTGAGAAAATTTAATTAACTTTCACGGGTTGATTTCATTCAATTTATGAAAATTATTTTATTATTTTAAATCTGATACCAAAATTTCGAGAAGTGAGCTCCTTTTTCCATTTCAAAACTCTATATTGATAGCTTTATAGTTTTAATATCAACTTCTCGGCTGTTTTTGTTTTTTTAAATATTTCTTTATTAACCGACCAATGAAGAAAAAATCATGTAATTGTTTTCTCTGATATCATATGATTCGATATGTTATAATTTTTTTGAGAACTACCAATCAACATTTTGCTAAGGCCAATATAAATGAGTTAGATATTATAAGATAGATATAAAAGATTGGGTTTGATGGAGAATGACCCTAATAGCATATCAATTAAAAAAATAGAGTATAGTTTACACATAGTTTATTCACTAATACTATTGATATTTTTATAATCAATTTTTTTTGAATGATTGGAGAACTAATTCACAGACCCGCTGTTGAAAGATATTCCGTAGAAGCAAACAACAAAGTCAAATTAATGGAAAGAGTTCACGATCATAATATTCTTATTTATCAGAAAATGAAAACCTTTTTAAGTCCAAAAGGCTCCGTTACTTATAAAGGAAAGCCCATAAAGAAGGCAACAATTCAAACATTAGCAAATGGCACGATTATGACGGCGGGAGGTGTTGCTTTTTCAATTTTATTATGGGAAAATCTTGGACCTATGATTTTTTAATATTTATCATTCACGGCAGTTGAAACTGCTTAAGTTATAGCAGCAGGCTCTTCATTTCTTGGGACAATTGCAAAAGTTTTAGGGGTAATTGGAATTGGTCTTTTAGTTGTTTCATAAATTTACGGTGGATTACAGTGGAGATAAATGGAGTCTAAATTACAGGAAACCTTGGTCTAACTGGATAGTACTCTGCATAAAGAAATTTCAAAATTTAATTAGATTGCCAAAGATATAGCAATTAACGGATAGCTTTTAGGAATAGCAGATACCATTAATATTATTGAAAAGCAGAGATAATTATTGCATGCCCTCTTGGAATGATGATGATTTGAAATGAATTTGGCAAACATTTTTATAACATTGTTGCATTTTTCTTAATTTGAGCAAATTGATTTGCTGATTAAAAATATAATTATTTGTCTTTTTAGTTCCTTTCTTCATGTGAATTATCATTTACTTTTTCCAAGTTGTGTATTTAAAAACTTTACATTATTACTAGATAATGTTGAAAATGCCTAATCAAAATTGTCTTGAAGTAAATAAAACATCCTTAAATGATCAGGATCAGATAAAACTTAATCATTATTATAAGATTGGATAATAATTTCATTTTAGCAAAGAAAAAAAAAAAAAAGTGAAGTTGTTATCTGACACCATGGAAAGACAGGGTGACTAAATAAATCAAGGTTGACGCTCAGCAAGAGAAATTAAAACCGGGACTGGGACCGTATTTATTATTTTATTGTTTAACTGGAAAATCCATTGCTAAAGTGCTAGTTTTTGTCATTGCGTAATGGTTTACTAGTATAATAGCGTGGCTCAAAGTGCCTTTGAGAATGATCTATATCTATATCTATTATAAGATTGGACCGATGTCAATAATAATCCATTTTCTCCTCTATATTTATATAAATTCTTACTTAATGGGGCAAGCGATCAAATAAATGAACGACACACGCAAAGCAGGAGGATGGTAAACAACATTACCTTGCAAATGCTATATAAATGCTAATGGATCGCTCGACAATAATGAAGACTATGCAGTTATAGGAATTTACCATGAAGCAGTTCCAATGGGCTTATATTGGCCTGTAACAATCCTGAGATATGCAGTTTTTGGCCTAGCAGAAATATTTTTTAAATTCCAGCCATTTTAACATCACTGCATTAGAGTCACCTTGTTTTGCAATAGATGCAAAAATTGGTTTTATTTAACAGTTTAATTAACAAGAGATGGTAGCGAACAATCTTGGGGACACTATACTAATATTTATTGGAAAAAATTGTATGGTAATCTGTGGATTACTAAATATACCGACGTTCTTCGACTTTTTTGCCATGTATGGAGTGGATTGACTGATATAAAATATAATCCAATGAATAAGAATTGCCAGCACTATGCCAATGATGCTAGAATTCAAATCCAAAAGGAGCGAAATACTCCACTATTTTCCGATTTGATGAAAGATCTCAAAGATAAAAAATTTATTTGGGGTAGATACCGTAACCGTATTGATTATATTTGAAACAATAAATGGTTTATAAAACAATAATAAATAATTCTTTTCAAATAAAAACTGATGGAAATTATTAAAAACTCTAATAGCATTCAATAGTCACCAAAGGAAAAATAATTCAAATCATAACTTTAATTATTCTGGAATCATAGCAACAATTTTAGCTTTCATGGCATAGTTTATATCCTTTTCTTTAATATTATTCGTTTAGCTTACTTAGCAATGATCTGATTTATGTCTATCTGTATTTCTTAACTAGACACCCAAGAAATGGAAGTGATAAACCCCAAATCACAAATGCAATTATTAATGACTTTGCTGTATTACTACTACTTTAATCTTAAAGACCTGTATTGAAAATAATATACAGCACAATGCCCATTAGGATAAGAAAAACTAATATATAGAAAACTTTGGCTAGTATCCAATATTTTGGCCATTTAAATTGTTTTTTCCCTTCATATAAATTACCCAACACTTATTTCCAATTAATAGCAGGATCTCTTGAATACCAGGTTTCATTAACATTTTAAAATTGTGTTGTTGAGTTTTATTCCCAATCAATCCCTGTGATTCTTCCAGCTTCTTCCCTAAAGTATTCATTTTCGCTAAGTTGGCTTTGGATAACTACAATCATAAAATTATTATAAAAACAATATGAAATAAAAAGTATAAATTTTAATTTATGCATTGTTGAAAATTAATCATAAATGATTTGCTATAAAAAATGGTGTGCTTTTTGGTATTGTATTTTTTTATCATCCAAGTTAAAATCCACGAAAGAAAATGCTGATAACAGACATATGCCAAATAAATGTTATTAATATTTTATTTTGCTAAGACCTTTCAAATATTATTAGGAAGTCACTCCAAAGAATTTTGTCAAATAATCATCGACTATAAATATATTGATATTCTTATTGATAAATCACGATAGTTTCTTATCAGTCAGCTGAGTTATTTTGCTATTCAAGGCTTTATTGGTTGTCTGGTTCTTGTTAACTTGACTATTGTAATGAGCCTTTACTTACTTCATTTTTAGCAGCATCTCCTTTGCACTATCTTTTTTTATTGCTTATTTGCTGTTTTTACTTTGCGAAGTTGCCTTGTTAAAGGAGGGACCTCGCTTTTAAACTGATGGAACCTTTGGTATGCTCTTCTTGTTATTTGCTCCTGTCAATCTTTCCATGGCTCTTTTTTGTTTTTCCTTCTCCTCTTGGCTAAATTCTTTCTTCTCAGCACTACCAGATCGAACAGAGGAATTCTCGTTATCACTCTTGGAGCCGCTTCTATATTTTTGAGTATTGAAAAGACGTGGATTGACATTTGTCTTGGGTGGTTGATAAGAGGAGTTTATGGCCCTTGCTGGCATCTTTTCATCAGATGGCTTTTTTGGCCCTAAGATTTGTGGAGAAGTCCTGAGGAGATTATTGCGATTTTGACTGCTTGAAGGGATGTTGTTGTTCTTTTTGAGGAGATTATCCCTAACAATATTGGGTGCTTTTGTTCCAGCCTTACCCTGACTGCTGGCCACAGATGGTTCCTTACTACTATTTGATCCGTTGCTGCTACCCCTGCCTACAGAATGAAGTCGATTGGAAATTTCCTTAATATTAGCCTTTTTGGTGGCTTGATCGATTTCAGTTTGGATCTGTTTTATCTTAGCAAGGACTTTTCTCTCATTGCCTTTGGAATTAAGAATATTCCTCTTCACAGTTTATATTTATTTCACCTGTTTCTGCAAAACCTTTTTCTGGGTGCGAAGTTCACTCTCATAGGATTTGAGCACCTTCAAGGCGTGAGATTTTAACTTGGCAGATCCTCCGACACTATCTTCCAGCATAAGCAGTTCTTTGGTGATGCCTTCGACTTCGTTCTTGATTTCGTTAATTTATCTATCCATCATTTGGTAAATATTTTTTAAGCGAACAATTTCCCTATTTTCGTCTCTCTTTTTGGTTTGAGCTTGAATTTAAAGATTGTTCTTCTCTTTGAGAATAATATCAATTTCGACTGCTCCTCGCTTTTGTGTAAGTGAGTCTTCATAAAGCTTAATCTTCCGTTTCATTTATTCATTTTCCATACGCAACTGCTCGCCCGCATTGTATGTCTCTGACATGATCGAAAAAGATGATTGAGACTTGTCTGCCCTTTCCACTCGCAGTTCTTACAGCTGACCTTTCATCGTTTTGATTGCTTCAATCAATTTTTACTGTTAATTGAGTTCGCTCATGACAAAAGTAAACGGATAGTGGAACCTAAATGAAATGAGAAATACTTGTTCTCTTTGTCAGACAGAATTAGGTATATTTTTGTATTGCTAGCTTGCTTTGATGGAATTCCTCCTCGTAGCACCTACAATTCTATGGGCGTCATTATGCCGACATTCCATTTTTAGGAACTTTTGCTGAGAGCTGCGATTAAATTTGTGGTGAAGTCCTTCAGACTTATGACTTGTTTTCCAGCAGAAGCTTTTGCGATGGTCTGCTAGACCATTTCTGCAGTGATAGTTAGTTTCCATATGGAGGATGCTTCTTCGATACAAACCCAGAGCCCCTTAGCAGTAGTGGCCAGTCGAAGTTGGTAAGTTATTGTGTTTTGAAGGACCTGATAACTGATTACTGCTCCCTCTTTGATCGGTTGATTGGTCATGAATATTTAAATAATTTGCTAATGAATGACTAATTATATTTGTAATGAATGGTGAATTTATCGCAGTTAGATCAATCAATCCAATAAAAACATTAGTATTTAAATATTTTATTGTAGTTTCTATCTTTTGTATGGTCTAGTCAATAACCCAACAATAAATTTATAGGAGATTTTATAAGAATAATTTTGTAAGTTTTGCATTAAATTATAAAATATTGCAGATATGGAGTTTAGAAACGAAGATATTCCTGAAATTCACGATTACACAATAATAAAATAGCAACATCTACAATTATGATGCTAAAGAAATATAAATTATGAACACATAGATCGTCAGATACGATAAAAGGAGCTACAAATATACAGAAAAATTAAATAAGATTAAAAGCTTTAAGATTGTCGATGTTGATCTCTTCAATTTTTTTTTTTTAAAAAAAAACTATATTAGGCCTAAAATAGTTTTATCTAAAAAATACGATTTTTACTGGCTAGAACAAAAGTTATAAAAATTATATTTTTTCAATGGACATAGTCAAATTAAATCAATTAAAAAAAAAAGTTTTGATATTATTATTAACTTTAATATAATAGTATAAACTAGCATAATTTTGATGCTTTAATAAATAACCTATCATTTCTATACTGAGAACTATGATTCCTGCCACCTTTTTAGTTGTCTTACTCTTAGCTGTCTTCCCCAATGCCTCTTCTCTCACCTGCAATGCTACCCACTTAAGTTATGTCGGAAAAGGCCCTCTTGGAAGATCTGAGGAGCTCAATCTCACTTTTGCAAAAATACAAAAGGAGATATCCACCTTGCCAGATGTTGTCATCACAAATGACTAAGGTAAACTCCAAGCCGGTCTATTCAATATCCAAGTTTCCTACTAATATGTTTCTTCGGAGCAAATGATTGAAGTTTTTACTAAGGGCACTATTATCAAGCATGGAGGAGTCGTCAATGTCACAGTTAACTTCGATTATTTTGTCGAAAGCAAAAAAGGTCCGATCAATGATACAGCCTCTGCTTTTGGAGTTAGTAATAGTGTGTCATTTGTTAAGAAATTTACAACTA
>Ga0302186_10000353_pt1 | contig 41997 bp, 28 predicted proteins | sample II_Bog_E1_2_FD_198782 | JGI IMG/M metagenome (GOLD analysis project Ga0302186, IMG submission 198782) | Peat permafrost microbial communities from Stordalen Mire near Abisko, Sweden - II_Bog_E1_1 | ecosystem: Environmental > Terrestrial > Soil > Wetlands > Peat | place: Sweden: Abisko... | reverse complement strand
TAAGTCTTTGTGAAAAAATTGAAATTACTTCAATTCAAGAAACAATTAATATAGGAATTATAGGCTGTGAGTGCTCCGCAAACTATTTTAAAGACAGTCAGCCAATTAACGAGCGAGAATTATTCGATAAGATGCCATTCTACATGCTTAGTAAGTATAATAAGGTCAAAGTTAATTATGATTTTCCGAAAATGGAATTTATTGGAAATTTCCCAGCCTTGGCCAAAGCATTTAGCACAGATATAGAGCCACAAAGAAGAAACGAGTAGATAAAGCTCAATATCAGGGCAATTCTTTAATAAGCAATTGACAAACGTATATAACGATCAAAACATGACAAAATGATGGCAGACATATCAAAAGATTACTCTTTGTCATTACTCGAAAAATTGACCAATTATGATTTTAAAAAAATGTTCCAAACAACTAAGTTCGAAATGTTCAATAATTTTTAGGTTGACATTGAGTGGGATGTAAAGGTCTGTGATGCAGTTCTTACAGTTAAAAATTCTAAAAATCTGCATATATAAAAAGTTATTCAAAAGCTTGTTAAATTTTGTTTTTGGTTTGCTGACAGTCAAACGATCTGCAAAGACGAATTAAAAGTAAAACCCAATTACATTGAAGAATCTAGGTTTTTGACGAAGGAAGAACGTGAGGGAATTATGAGCAGAGTAAATCAGATAGTTGATAGTCACCTCGATCACCATATTATCAAGGGGTGGGCTAATGGGTATGGTCCTTCTACTATTTACCCTCGAACTGCTAGAATGATTGCCGCTGCCTGGGTGCTTACCAACTTGTTCAGCTGTGTTATCAAAGGTGGATTTGTAAGGGACTGGATTGTAAATAAATAATAGAAACTTCCACCAGGTAGCCTTCACCAATTATTAAAAAAGAATTAGAGAAATGTATTTTTGTAGGTGGTCGATGAATCTGTAACTCCTTCTGACATTGACGCCGAACTCTCATAAAATATTTTATTTGACGGGGACAGATTTAAAAAATAAATGAAAAAGTTGAACATTATCGCTTAGATTGAAGAGGACGGGTGGAGAAAGCATATAATCTTTGACGAGGGAGTCGCAAGTGGAGGATTCACTGCCGATTTAATTGAGCCCTACACTTCGATGTGTCACGATACCTACGATTTCGATGTCAACATTCTCTATATCAAGAAGGATCACCTCAACTCCATTGGCCTAAAAATTCCTCTCTAATACGAAGGTGCCTATGGTAAAAATATGAAGATAGAACTCGAATAACTGCTTTCTAGTTGCAGAAAAAAGAAAATGCGCAAACTCAAAGAAAACATTTGGAAATACCGTTATGAAAAATTTGAAGCGAGGGGATGGACCATTAACAAAGAAGAGGTTTGTCAGCCCTTAGTTTATAAAGATTATGCAACTAAAAGCTCACCAATGGAAGCCTCTAATATTTAGAAAATCTCTCCAGTATTTTATCAATAAATGGTGGTTAAGCGTAAAGCAAAAGTAATTAAAATTCAGTCCCTAAAAAACAAGGCATGGGATGATGCTTTTGAGTCCATCGAACATTGGATTATTACTGAGTTAGAAAGAAGTTAAAAAGCAGCTGATCCAGTGAACTATCAAAAAAAGAATATTAACTCAAATAACAAAATGCTGTTCCATGGCAGCAAGACACTGGGAATCGAAGGAATTAAATAATTTGGGTTTGATTCCAGATTTTTTGCTGCTTCTGGATTTTATGGAAGAGGGGCATATTTTGCTGATGACCCATAGCTAAGTAACAGATTTACTGATATACATCCGGTTACTAAGTGCAGACAAATGTTCGTTGTGAATGTAGCTCTGGGTAAACAATAAGTTCTTAATAACGCTGCAAATACTAAGATGGGTCCAAGTAAGGGTTACCACTCAATTTTGGGCAAAGCTGGAGGACACACTGAGTATATTATCTAAAGATGGGGTCAAGCTAAGCCAACGTATCTAATTTCCTACCAGCTATGATGATGTTGTCGATATTAATCATTTATTAAAAGGGATGGCTTTAAAATTAAAAAATACAATTATTAATACAATAAAATTACTATTTACAGATTGATTATTAAATATTTAATTTCATAAACTTCAAGAAATTTATCATTTGAATAATAACTCCAAAATTTCGTAATTTTGAATTTCGACAGTGCGCTGATTGCCTTACCCCAGCAACACACTCACACTTGTTCCAGAACCCTAATAATAAGCATTTAACACTCCGAAGTTGCTGAAAAGTTCCTTCTTTTCGATTCCAAGACGCAGCTCCGAGTTGCCGAAGATGATGTGATAGGGGTCATATACAATTGACCGCTTAATGCTTTTAAAGCACTAACGATTCGTTAGAGAAAGAATATAGCCTTGCTTCGTGGATGTAGTATTCGGGGAAAAAGGGTCTTCGCTGAAGGCAGCAATGTGGTATTATGATTTTGTGAGGATCAACAGCAATATGTTAGGGTGACCATCAAAGTAGAGATGAAAGTTTGCTTTATTATGTGGGTCCCATCGATAAAGCATCTTGGCACCCTTAATTTTTTTTCTTGTTAGATTTTAAAGAACTTCTTGAAGGTAACACTGATAGTCCTCCTCCTTCGATAGAATCTAACCCATAAATATTCTATTTGAATTATCTCGTGTTTACAGCTTTTCCTAATTTATTTCTTGATTCTACAATTGCTATTTCAGTTATGAAATGATCTTTTAGTAATTTACTGTTAATTATACTTTTTATTGAATTTTTTCTTTCTCTTTTTCAGACTCTAACATCTTCAATTATTTTGATTGGGTCTCTAGTTGTTGTTTGAACTCTTCAATCCTCTACTCATTCTCTTTTTTATTTTATTCCAATTTTTTTATGTATTCTTAAAGTTTTTATAATTTCTTTGGGCTATTTTAGTTTTTCTTTGGAGATTAAACCTGTTTCATACGAATTAAATTTTGATCATAATATTTTCTATCCTGATGAGAGAGAATCAAATTTAATAATTTTAAGCGTTTGATGAGTGTCTTGACTGCTTCTGATATTTTGTGAGTTTACATATATCGATATTTCTAATCTTCCTCCTAAAAATATTTGGATAAAGCATTCTTCGTATCATCCCGTTAGCTTTACTGCTAAGGGTCCTAATTTTACTTCCGCCCTGTAATATCACCCAGCACTTTCTTTATCATTAAGAATATAGCTAATATTATTTTATTATTAAAATTTATCGCTACCTAACATTAAATATAATTCAAATTATCTTACTAATCTTTTATTTCCTAGTTTTACACCAAAATAATATTTCCAGGCCATATTTTTTTATTTTAATAAGGAAAAACAAAATGTTTTTTAAATAACGCTACTTGAAGTCAACAACGCTGAGCTGTCCCAAAAGTAGCTCTACTTATGTTTACACTTCAAATACAGTCTTTTTTCTTATAATTTTAATTTAATCACTCATTTGAACAATAAAACTCTCCAAGAATGGATAAAACCCGATGACTGATTCTGAGATCAAAAGTTGATGGATTTTCTTTTATTACTGCAGTTTCAGCCGTCCCTACGCCTTTAATGCTCTTTTCAGTATTTTTCATTAACTTTTATTCTATAAGTGTGTATTCACTATTTGCTATTTTATCTAAATGGCAGAATTTGAAATATTTTAACATTCTCCCATTAATCTACCATAATTTTTTCTTAAATACGAACTCTCTGAATTGCGACTTCAAAATCATGAACTCATCCTCTCTATAGACTCTCCCGCCTGCCTACTCATAGCGCACTATCTCTCTGGCCAGACGACAATTTCAATTATCAACTGAAGTTCACCTATCTTTATTGCCAACTAATTCTTCTTCTTAGTCTAAGGATTTCTCCATTTAAAACTGTTACTGCAAGCAACAAGATGGAAGACTGGTCAAAATTACGTATATTCGAATCGGTAAATAGTTAGTGACTTTGACTGATCGTCTGAGTACTCGACGATAGCCGAGCTAAGAAGACAACAAAACAAAAAACAGCTCTACTTCAACTCAAGTTTAAAATAGTTCCTCAAAATTAAAAAGAAATTATCTTTCTTCCAGTTCTAAGATAGTTCTTGAGTTGTTTGAAAAATGGTTACATCGAAATTATTCATAAAGTGGGTTACTGTTGGCCCAGATTAAATCAATATACAAAAGTGAGCGTGAGCTTGTTACAGCCATAACCTACAACCAACAACTTCGTTAGCACTTCCTAGTCTATTATCAAGACAGAAGGACTCATAAATTCCGTAAGGGAGAACTAAAAGTAATATAAAAATGGGCTTCTCAATGCAAATCAGTTCAAAACTAGCAAGATAAAAGATAGAATTTAATTGACCAACTGCTCGTCCAATAAAATGAAAAATGATGATACTATAATTTATATATTTTCTAATTAAAAATAAAAGAATATTTTGATGCTCGTTAGATGAAGTTCAGTAATATAGAGGCTATCAAGCATATGAATATTGATAAACATATTATAAAATTAAAGATCAAAAATCAAAGAAAATAAATCATGTTGCTAAACCAGCAAATACAACTTGATTTGAGCATATTTTTTGCGTTTATTTTGTATTTCCACGATATTGATGGTTAACTAGAAAAATTGAAAACTATCCTATAACAATAATAAATCAGTTTCTATTATAGGTTATGCACGACAGCTACGTCAATAACATTGAATAGGTCCTTCTCGCCAATGAAACACAAAAATCCAAAATTGAATATATGGAGAGATAACGCATAAAACGAGAGAACTATATGGTCGATATGCAAGAAAATCTTCATCTCAATAAATAAATGTTGATGGAGTTAAATTCACTGGGCCCCAACATCGAAGCAGTCAATTTACTCGTGCAAGAGGGTAATGAGCTCTCGAACAGATTGAGGGAATATTATGATGAGTACCAAAACATAAATCTAATGCTGTTGGTTGAAAAACAAATGAGTTTGGAGGATAAACACTTTTACAGAGAGCGCATCATAGAGTTCTAAAACAAAATCATTGATTTGAGGAAATATCTTCATGATAAGGAGGACTCATTCACCTCAGTCATTACTCGTCTCAAAAAATATTAAGAGCTTAATGAATAAACGTTGTAGGATAAACTATCCAATTATAAAAAGGAAATTTAGGAAAGACACATCAACGATTTCATTTCTTAAATTTTAAAATAAAAAAATTTCTATAAGACAGAGTACGAAAATATCAGTAAATAGTATCATATCTTTGGTGAAGTTAGAAAGATGTTGAAAAATAAACTTCCATAATTTGAGGAAATCATCCGATCGTACGAGTAGAACAAGAAAATATAAATCAGCAAAATTATTGGAAACGTGTATAGTCAAAAGATGCCACAAGAGAAGGAAAAAGAAAAAGACAAAAGGAAAAGCAAAGTTGATCCCAATAAAGAGTTAATTCGACTGTTAAAAAAGGAGAAACTCAATAACTAACTTCTCCAAGAGGCACTTAATGAGGCTATATAAAAAAATTAAGAGTTAATAGGTATGAAGGAAATGCTTGAAAATAGTCTCGGACAAACTGAAAAGAAATATCAACTTCTGCATTCTGAAAACACATTAATTTCTCTTAGATTAGGATAGTACTAACGCCATTTTTGCAGGAAGAATATTCACCACGTTAAATTTTATGAATAGGGAGATATTCAAGGACTCAAACAAATGATACATCCTCGGGTACGCTAATATGCTAAATCTCTTTTAACGTTCTATGATAATCAGCCCTTAAAATTGCAGCAAATATTTATTGAAAAACTAAAGTGGGATGTCGAAAAATGGAGTGAGTTTATTTGTGATAGTGATAGTTTGAAAAAGAAGACAACAAAGAGAAATTTGATGATTAAAAGTTGTTCTGTTCCTTCACTCGTGGTGGGATATGATATTGATGCTGATGACATGGATGAGGGCAATGATGAACTCTAAGTTGAATAGTTTTGAGGCGTGATGGCTTTATACATTAAAGAATAATATAATACTTCGAACCAAGTTGAGGATATGCGATTTACGCATACTCTTTTTATTAATTTTAAATCATAAAAAAAGATAATACGCTTTAAAATCATTTCAGAGAACTGTTACGCATGCTCGGCATTTTCTTTGAAAAATCACGTGTAGTTGTTTGTAATAGTTTGGTCTAAATCAAATCTTTTTGTTTTTTCAAAAGAAGTCGGCCATCTATTTCTTCGAACGACTGATGCACATGCTTTTTTGATTGTGTGAGATAACAAATTTCGCAGAGATCATAATCCTAACACTCTTTGCAATGATACCTCTTATTTTTAATGGGATATGTATTGCAGATGTCGCATTAATAGTTGTTAAAAATATATTAATCCTATGGATTGCTCTTTCTAATATCCTTATTTTTTATTTAAGATTTGGAGGCGAAGGAAAAAGGAGTAAACAGTTCTGTTTTATTAGAATCTCTCATTATTTTAGATTCAAATTCAACTGAACCCTCCATATCTATTCTAATCACAGATTGCTATGGATTTTTATGATTATTTGCTCCTGAATTAATTTTGTGAGATTCAAAGAGGAAATCAAAGTTTTAAATGTTAGTGGGCGTGAAGGTTTATCCAAAGATTGGATCTACTTCTTCCTGAATAGCATCTTCTTTTAGTAAAGCATTATTACCACTAAAATCTTTGCAAAATGATTCCAAAATATTGACTCCTCCACCTCTAGTCCCTTTAATAGAATTAAATTCATAGCTGGATTATAGATCGATGTTATTTATCTTTATTATTGAATTTCTGCAACTAGGCATTTCGACCTTCTTTGTTTCAGAAAACGCGATTGATTATGCCTAAGAAGGCTTAGAAATTAAACGGGTCAACTTGTTGTCTTTACTGATAGTTTTCATTTCCATTTTATGATTTGCGTTATGAATATAACTTTTGTTGTCCGAGCAATTTGAGCAGAGAATGTACTGCTACCCCTCCTTTTCGCACGTAGCACAATTAATATATATTTATTCTAGTGATTGATTACAATTTTGACATTTTTATTATTATTACAGGTAATTTGACATTTCCTAAGACTCTCCCTCTTATGATATCTTTTTCATATTGGGAGGATGATGACTAAGCCCGCTGAGGCTTGGGAAGTTATTTTGATGATTTAGAACTTTCATTAACATATGATCAGATCTGTGATTTATTTTACCTTTCCTAAAGCAATCACTACAAATTACAAAATTATCGCAAACACTGCATATTCTATAGCTACAGTCATCGCAGTCCTTGCCACATGTTTTGCAATGAGGAGAAGAATCACCCTGATAATGGAAGTTTTATTATTTCATACTATTTCTCCCATAGTTTAGTTCATGATTAGATCTGCCAACGTTTTCTTCGGTTCTTGGTGGCAACTATGGTATTTTCATCATTAATAGTTGGTCGAGGATATTAGCTAGCGCATGGTTATCTGATATATACTGTGTCCCTTCACATTCATGACAAATGGGACCGTTACATTTCATCGATGTATGACTGTTTTTCCCATAGCATTTAAAGCACTTATATTGTTTTTGAGGGCGGATGGAGTGATTACCGATGAACTCTTCCTAAATACTTGTGGTTTAATTCATGTCATTATAAATGTCTCTGGTGCTTGATTTTGGAATATTTAAACTGATAGTGGAGTTCGGGTCGATGATGGGGCTTTGCTATCCTAAGTCTTCATCGTGAAAGGCGATTGATTAATCCATTTAACTGCAGTATTGTTGAATATCGAGATTGCGGCCTGAATGCATTTTATTAGTTAATATATTCTAATATTATCCTGTAAACACCCAATGAACATTGGTTTTATTTATCATTTCATTAAGCTATTTTTATAGCTTAATTAATGTAACAATCCACCATCTACGTAGTTTATAATCAATAACTTATTTACTTTATTTGGGATATTTTTATGATTATGTTCTTGCAAGAAAGATTTCAGACCGTTAATTTATTGTTTAAAATAAATCATCATAATAACATGATAAAATATGAATTAAGTTATCAAATATATTGTAATATGAATGATCTCTTCGGATCATTATCCAAATCATTTTACCAGCAATAAATTTATAAATCACTGATTTATAATTTATTTATTTTTAATTTCACAGTCCTTTCTTATTCGTAAGAGTGTGAACTGCTTTATTAATTTAATAAATATTATGAAACTTCTAATTTCTTTATTAATTTTGACAATATCAGAGATGATAAAGTTTAACTTTATTTGGATAAAGTTTCATCCCAATATTGATACTTCTTGATGAGAGAATATATCTTGTATGAATGGGTAAAATATCATACAGTAGCTAAAAGCTATATACATACTTGTATAATTTAATGCTTTAAGTGAATAGTAATAAACAGCAGAAGACAGCTTTAAATCTCTACTCTTCTCATTATGAAAATCCAATTGAAATTGAAACATCCATGAAAAGAAAGGTGTTTACAAGAAAGCCTTCCAACAATCCCTCCATCACTTCCGACAAAAGGAAAAAAAATGCCGCGGAAGCAGTTACTACGAAAACTATAGTAGAATAGCTAATTAAAGAAAAATCCATAGTCGAGCCACTTGCTAATATGGTTGCAATCAATCGTAAGGAACGACAGACCGAAAATTTTTATAAGGATAAGGATTTAGTCAAATAGTTTGCCCATAAGTATTCAAAGGGAATATTAACTAGTCCACAGTCTCAGAAAAATTTGCTGTTGGCTGGGCTGCAGTCCAATGGACTGAACAAGAAAAAGATTGAGCCATATAATTTTGATCAATAACAAAACAGAAAGCCAGGCGTAAACAAGGTATATCGTGTTGCTAATTAAACACAAGAAAGATATTAGGATTAAAGCGACATGGCCAGTGTATAATCATTCAAGAACAGTCGATCAGTTTCAAACGCTTCTAATTCTTAGAAATCAAGTTCTTACAAGAATATGATGAACTACGACTATAAATACGGCGGATAGGGAAAAAGAGATTTAGATGAGGAGAATATGCTAATTTCTGAATGTTTTTATTGCAAAAACAACAAGCGAATTGTAGATATCCTGACTGAAAAACAGCGCAAGTTGGAAGAACAGTATAAATCAAAGATAAACGTCATCAAATAACTCACCGACAAATGCGAACACTTGAAGAAGGAAAATAGCAATCTTTACGGCAAAATATAACAGAATTTGGAAATTAGTTAGGCCAAGTAGTCGTATTTCTTTAGAGAAAAATAGCAACTTGTTGGAGAGATTGAGCAGTTGAAATACGATGTTTCAATGCTAACAGAAAGGATTAAGTATGATTAGATTCAAAACTCGATGCTGCTAAGGTATAAGGATGAATATCAGCTACTCACAAGATAATTCGATGATATTCGTCACTAAAACTAGCAGCTGAAACGTCAACTGGCTACCTTTCAGAATCAAAATCGTTTTATCTTTAACAAATCCAAAGCCAGTCCTGTGTTTACGCAGTTGAAACCATAAAACTAAAAGAAGTATCAGTTTTACAATAAAAAAATATCTCCAAATGAAAAAGACAAATATTTGCGTGAGGATGATGATATTTCGCTGACTTTATCCGAACAAAGTACGGATCAATCTTGAATATTTGATCTTTGATCGTTATTTCATAATTTAAGCTCTTATACTTTACTTATGATCACTGATCTGAATATTATGCCTTTGAGATTGATAAACATAAATATGATTAAAGTATATTCACCAGTTGATAATGAGGATATTGAATATATTCTGTTGCCTAATAATTTATATTTACTATTATAATTCTTGAATAAAAGTAATCAACGATGAGTTATTACAATCAGTGGGGCAGTCGAGTTTAGAAGTCCAAGAAGAATTTACACTAGAAACCAAATGCTAATCCCTTTAATTAAAAAAATTGGATAGGAGGAGACATTGGATCTTCCTCTGCCGCTCCTCTTAATCAGAGTCTGCATCATAGCAACGTCGAATGGATTTAGAAGAAATAGGATTTAAAGACAGACATTAAACAACCCACACAGCAAAAAGCTAGAATAGCCAAATAATCGAATACCACTCAAGGAGTAACAATAGGTAATAAATCGGCTGTTCAGCTGATGCAGAATTTACTTAGAGGAGTAAGATAGGGGTAATAAGTTCGGGCTTACTACTCCAAGGAAGCTGAAGAGTCACTGAGCGAATTGCTAACTAATAAATTCAAACTTGGTAACTACATAAAAAAATTGGAAAACGATATGGTTGGCCTTGACTCGGCTGTCGTTAAAAATTACGAAGTGTTAGTAATGCTCTTGCAATAGGTGGGAAATGCTGATGTGGAGATCAAGCAGGCCGAGCAGGGCATGTAGATTAAATTCAATAGAAGTCTTATCCAGCATCAATAAGCATAGATATAGCGTTTATAACGATAAAAGGAGTAGCGAGAAAAGCAGATTAAGTACATTGTGGAGGAGTACGAATCCATTATTTTCAATTTCAATGACGTTATCGAAAAATTAATAATTAAGGACGATCCCCGCAACCGGGCAAAATATTGATTGCTGTATTTTTTATCAGTAAGACCAAGTAAACATCATTATTCAAACTTTATTTGGGTTATGGCTCGGATTATATCACTGTACCGAAAGACGTCTCTTGTGATTTATTTACCACGATACTGCTTGTATGAACTTGTGCGATCATTGAGCTCTCTAATAAGCTATATTGCTCGCTTCTTGAGTCGTTTAACATCTTTTCCCATAACTACTAGGCTGAAATCTACACCCATGCTTAGATAAATACTACACTATTAGTAAAGTTTGAGGTGACGATTTGTCCAGCAGTCCTTCATTAAATCTTCAATGAGTTGCCCTTTCACAACTTAATTAATGTCAGTGAAAACAAGATCAGGAATAATGAGATAATGATAATTTTGAAGAGGAATTTATAATATATTGCTGTTAGACACACAACTTGACTACTTGGAGTGATGAACGCTCACTCTTTTTGTGGGCAGCTGACTCACACTAATAGCTTATGACTGATGGATATTTCTGCGATCTTCCATCATTTGAATAAAAGAAACTACACTGGAGGAATAAGTTTGCCTCAGTTTCAAATCAATTCCATACACTTATTCGTTACTGCTTTTGCAAATTATGGCACTAATAAACCCATAGTAACAACCTTGCTATAATTCCTCTTGAATTTTAGATGAAACTGCTAAAATTTATTAATCCATCTCGTAAGACAGCCAAACTTTATTGGAATAATCCAGACCATATACTTTGTACGAATATAAAAATTGGCAGGTTTTGAGTTTGTTGAAACAAAGTTCATAAGTCATGAATGAAGCAATCTATTCTTAAATAACACCTCCTTTTCGCTGCAATTCAGATACAAATTCTTCGACTGTGAACAAAGAATTTTAAAAATTGATTTTCAATTTTAATTTTAAGTTACTTCGTAGATATTCTTGGACACTTTTTATATTTTATGATTTACTTTCATTTTTCAAATATTTGGAAGGATTAAATGTGATTGTAGCTATTCCCCTGCCTTTGAATTAACCATTTAGTTTCATTATCCATTTTTTTTCAATTGGATAGCTTATTAGGAGGTTGGCAAATTTTGATATGATATCGTGAAAAGTTGAGATTGAGTGGATTATGCAGTGGGCAGGAGTGGCCACGTTTGCCTTACGAAAAAATTGCTTTTGATGTTAGCAATCATTATTGATATTGAGCGAACAGAGAAGGGGGACACTGAGATATTCACTTAAAAGGAGCTCGTTAGTTTGATTCTCATGGCCACCAGATATTAAAACTGCAGATTTACCCCCAATTGCTTTTTCTATTTTCTTCAGAGTTTCATAAGAAAATAAAACTTGAGAAGCAAGGGAAAGATGTAATGGAAAAACCTCATGTATTTAGGGACAGATTATTGTGATATTTCGCTTGGTTTTGAATTTGGTTTGCAGTAAATGAAGGATATCCTCATTAAGAGTCGGGAGAATCAACACAAGCTGTTTATCACTGGCTTTCCAAATGGAGTGATATATGTTTTCAAAGGTTTACATGTACTGAGTTGTGCTCCTTTTGAAATAATCAACTGAGAAACTGGGCATGTATATTTACACTTACCACTTCATGTTTTGAGTCAACTTCAAGTGTAATTGTTAGGCGCGATGTAACTTTTATTAACGTGTACGTCGCAGCAAAACAAATGTTTTAAGACGCTGGACAACCCAACGAGCAAGCCATTACTTTCTGACCATCTATCTTTTCACTTTTCTAACTTTTAATCTCTACAAAAAGGCAAGGCATATCTTAAGAATCTTCTAGGCAGGTTTTTCCCGAAACTGAAGATTTAATATGTTTCTTATATCTTCAAATGTTAATCTTCTTCCTCTCCATATTGCTATCTTCTCAGATTTTACTGTCAGGTAACTGATTTTATGGCTTTTCAAACATTTACAAATTGTATTGATGTTTACTTGAATTTATCCCCAATTTTCAAGTTGTTTGATCTTAAAAATGCAAAAATCTTCATTTCTAACAATTTAGTAATCTTTAAAGATTATATACACTTAGCTTTGCTGTATTTAAGCATGAGAGCCCTTTGCCAAGTTTAAATTTTGAATTTAGTTGGCATTACATTATTGGGAATTTCTTATGGAATTGCATTCATTAATGACTTTTTATCGTTGCTTTTCTTTATTTAGTTATCCCTCAATAAAATCCTCAACACAAAAGTTCATGCTACCGCTCTGCACATTGGTGAGAAATAATTAATGTTTATTAGCTGACTTCATGAGATTGAATTCCGGTTTTTCTGCCACTATGCTCAATTTTTAGAGGGATTGACTGATGTTACTACTTTTGAAGATGTTGCTCTGTATATAATTACATTTACTGCTTCATAACAGCCCAAATATTAAATAACTTGAGGAGATACCACTGCTGGCTTATCTTAAAAGAAACGATGTTCTCGAGAAAGCGCAGAAGTCTTCGGACAAGTTCTTTTAAAATGAGTTTTTAATCGAAATTTGTTTTATTTTGCACTTTTAACTCCCTCCTTATCGACGGTTGTCAGAGAAATATTAGAAAACGATCTCATGAGACTGGCCATGGTTGATTCATTGTTGCGATGAACCCCACATATCTTACTCGTTAGCAGTTTATTAGCCTTGGATAATAGACTTGAGTTTGCTTGATACTAGCCAGTGTAATCAACTGATTTTTTATTACTACATCAAACCAGGTGTACATTTTTGGCAAATCATAAACCATTCCTTATTTCTACTTGATTGAAGAGCATTCATCTTTTTTAATACTATCATTTAAAGAGCCGAGTTTAGAGTAAATTGTTTTGAGCAAATCGTTATTAGATTCATTGTGCTTCGGTGAGATCGATTCCACTCGAAAGACAGATATATTGTTTTAACTGCTCTTGGAATAGACGAGTTTGCCTTCTTAATGCATGGAAATTATCAATTATTATTCTATAATTATCATATTGAACCCAAACCAGCAAAATAAATCATTATTCATGCTCTGGTGGTTCAAGTCATTGTACATGAAAAAGTAGTTCTGATAACTATTTTTTGCACTGTAAAAATTAACATATTAATTCATCATTTTAATGTTAAGGTAGTAAAAGATCATTCAAGTAGTTAGGTCGTGATCGTTCGTAAAGAAAGAGAGGAATCCGAGGATAGAAAATCCAATAAATAGCATTGATAACATGCGAATGTGTCCAAAAAGGTTCTTAATATTGAATAAAAAATAGCTGAGTAGCATGAGAACAACCATAATAATGGTAATGGCATCTGCTGCAAATACACTATTGCAAACGATGAAAGAAATAAGAAAAGGCTGAAGAAAGAGCAATTTATGATCGAGATAGATGAAATATTGCTCATTTTAATCGTGATAATCATCATAATTCTGTGATTTCTCTTCGATCTTGTTGTTTTCTTATGTTTATATTTTATCTTCTTTTTTTTATTATATTTTGCTGTTATCTTCTTCTTTTTATTCCGATTCTTCATCAAAACGATATATTAAGTTATCATCTCGATTATTTTCTTCTTTTTTATATACTTATTTTGTTCGACCATCTGCATCACCATTCATGTTCTACTATTAATTCTTTTGTAAATCTTTAGGGATATCTGTAAATTTACTGTTTTTTATCTTCTTTGCTACGCGATAGATTGCAAGTATGAAATACAGAATAAAAATGAAGAATATAATGATCTGAAGTATTAGAGAATAAATATAGTAAGGTAAAGCCATTGTAACAGACTGAGGTAGGGTGCTGAGATCAGGAATTCCTTTGTTTGTTGTGCTAAAAAGCTGTGAGAATGAGAATTCAGTCATTTAGCAATTGAATTAGGAAAGAAATGTATAAACAGTATATTTTGTAATTTCAAAATATGGTAGCAAAAAATATTGATAACTTCAAAAATACTTCTGATCCTATAAAAATCAATAAACCTCAACTCAATCATCTATTTGAAATGTTCGAGTATGTTTATAAATTGCATGATAAAATGAACAAATATTACTAGCAATCGAAATTAATAATCATTAATACATATTCAAATTTTGTCTCCTGTTAGCATTATCCGCAGGTCTGGGCTATATTTACTTTTTACTTATTCTAATAGGCTCATATTCATATTTACTTTCTATCATCGGCTATCTCGGCTTTTCATGGATTACATTTTCATCAAATTATCGATATTTATTATCATCGATATAATATCGATGAGTTGGTAGAGACCATGCGTTAAAATATGATATTTTTGTCGGAATACTGTCTGCAGTTTACGGCTCTCGATAGGGAATTATTGATATGTCGGGCAATGATGGTTGTTGCAACTCGCTACTGTCCTTCACATACTTCGGGCCATTTCCTATTTTTATAAAAGGAGGAGGAGCTTCCAAACAATGTGAGCAAATTTTGCTATGAGTTTCTATATGTTTTAATTCGCATTTGCATCCTGGAATTTAGCATGGTTCTGGATCAACATCTTCTTTTTCGAAGATATGCTTGCGTTTGGTGAGTTGTGATTGATGGCCCTGGAATATTACTTTATCGTTCTCCTGCCCCATCAGTCAGTAATATTTATTAAAAATAAATATAAATTTCAGTTCATCAAATATTAATATTGTAATTTATTTTTGAATGCTGTTTTATTTTTTTTAATTACTCCTTTTCAAAATTTACTTTATTATTTTTTTATTACCATATAAAATATTTTAATCATACTCATTATATGATTCTTAAATCTTAAAATCTTTTCCCAAATTTTAATATTTATTCTGCTATGACTTTATGATTTTTTGACTTTTTGGCTTTTTAAGTTAACATCGATTTGAAAAATTAAAGAAATTAATACTTTTCTTTTGTTGTTGATTTAAAGATAATTTACATGTTTTTTTTCCTTTAAAGGAAAGTTCCTAACTTTGTCTGTGGACTAATTCATATAAAAAGGTGATTATCAAACCTTTTATTTTATAAATTGCATTTTATCAAAAATAGAATCATGGCATTTAAATATTCAAAATGTGATTTTAAAATTAAGAAACTTCTTCAAATTTGTACTTCAAATGATAACAGCTGCGTATGATTTCTACTTGTTATGATTCATTATTAATTATTTTGAAGGAAAATAAATATCGATAATAAATAAACATGGAAACTAAAATTATTTGATTATTCAAGTAATAATTGATCCTTTTTGCTACAATCGATTTAAAATTATCAAAAATAGCAGTTTTAGACTCTTTTCCTTCCACTATTATATCCGTCTTTTAGTAGTATCGAATCTCCCACAAAAGACGGTCTTTTGATTAAAACTAATTTGTAATCAATAATTAATCACCTTCTTCGGCTATACTTATTCACTCCTATAAGATAAGAAGTCAAATTTTGAACTTACAGGTTGATTTTGTATAATTTAAAACTTTATCATGTTTAATATCTCAAATCATAAGGAACAAATGAAATTGAACCTATAAAAGTATAGCATTTTAAATGAGAATCTGCGCACCTTCGTATTTTAAAGATAAGATACCCAACAGTCAATTCTATTGGATCTTTCTATAACGACTGAATAATAATATGTTGATCTCTATGATATTTTCGAGCAATATTGCCCACTTAGAAGTCACAAAGTATCTATCTATGATCCTGAATCAAATCAGTTTATCTGCCTCTGCAAAATCAATGCTGAATTAAATGGAAAAGTACCAAGATAATTGCTATCCACAAGGGTTATTATGGTGCGGTTTAAAAAAAATTCTGAGTCCACCTACATTAGCTAATCTGATAGTGGTGCTGAATTCAATTAGTCAGAGTTAAAATAAAAAAAAGATAGAAGTAAATAACGAACAATAGGCTAAACTATTTAAATCGTAAAACAGTGGAGAAGTCTTCACTTAAGCAGTCTTAAAGCTGGGATAGCAAAATTAAGTTTAAAATAAGCAGCTCGAGCAGTGGGGGTTTCAAAGAAATCATTAGATGACTATTATTATCAATTAAGATTAGGATAATTTTATAACTTTGATTTTAATAACAATCTTAATGAGAAAGTAGGAATCTTACGAGCTTTTGTTAAAGAGTTTAAACCAGAAAGAGAGCTTAAAAATAAAAATATGCGCCATCCTAAAAATTTAAAAATTATTGATAATTGGCCCACTCTCCAAGATTAAAAAAGTTAAAGAAGGACAGCAAATCAATAAATTATCTAAGAAGTTAAAAGCATTGCTTCCGTCCAAAATATTTAAGATGACGAAGAAAGCCTCCAAAGCTTTTCAAATCCCTTTAGCCATGAATTAGTCAACAGTTACGAAGATAGATTTTTCAAAAATTTTGAATTTTTGATGGATGACCCGAATGATCCCTTTCTTGAAGTCGATAAAGATTTCAAAAAAAAACAATTTGAAGAACAAAACAATGAATATTTTATGTTTTGAAGGGGAAAATGGAACGTTATAGTCATTGTGGTGAAACATGATCACATCAAATTTCTATCCTTTCGTCTAAAATTCGCTTTTATATAATTTTTATCTTTTTTTTTTTAAGTTTACCTGCTACATTTTTTTTTTAATTTCTATAATTTTAATGGATCCATCAGAAAAGTAATTATTTAAATTGGTAACTAAATTTAATAAATTACAGCATTCATCGACTGTGTATGTTTGCAGAACAAAAATAGGATGAGATGATAATCGGCTATTTCGAGATGCGTGGAAAAGCACAAGTTTGCCGGCTTCTATGCGAGTATCTGGGCCTTAAGTATCGAGATAAATTTTTTACTCCTGAATAATGGGAAAATTATCAAAAAAATGAGGCTAAAAATTGGGTAATAAAGGCTCTTCCCTTCTTAAAAGACGGCAATTTTGTAGTTACTGGTTCAAGTGGCATATCTGAATATATTATAAGAAAATCTGGATAGTTGAATTTACTTGGGACTTCAATTCGCGATAAAGTTAAGATTGATATTATTAAAAGCAAACACGATATCAAAGATAATATCATAGGTCTAATTTGTCAAATCAGTAGGCCAAATAGCAAAAATTTACCTCAATTTCCTTTGGAGTATTATTGGGAAAATAAGATTGAGCCGCGTCTGAAGGAATTGGAAAAATATTACAGTGAGAAAGAATGGTTTTTTGGATACATCAGCAATCTAGATTTCATATTTTATGAAACTATGAACCACTTATAATGGCTTTTTCCTGAACTTATCAAAAACTTCCCCCACTTAATGAATCTCAGAAATAGAATGAGATCTCTCAAGTCCATACATAATTACTAAAATTCTCCCCGTTCTTTGAAAGTTTTTAACCCAGTAGCTTTATTTAAAAATTATTAAAAGCCTCCAATGAAGTAGCGCAAGTCAAAGATGGATCTCTAATGATAATTTGATATTTAATCAAATTATGATGCATATAATTCTTATTCTTAAATTTATTCATAATAAATCGATACTAACATTACATGCCAATTTATAATAATAATTATTATTGCTAAAAATATTGAATTCTGCCTGCATCAATTTGTCTTCAACATTAGCTTGTGGGCTCGTTTTACTTCTCGCTTAAGCACCTTTTGAATGTTAGTCTTTTTGGAATTAAGGAACAGAGTGTCTTCGTTTTACAAATGATTTAGCATTTTTATCGTGGAGCCTTCAAAAGTGTACTCCAGTTTATTATCAATCAACATTTCGTTTAATTTTCTTCTTTTTTTGCTGTCATCGAATCCAAAATTATCCACAGTGTAGATCTAAATTCCTTTGGAATTTTAGAGGCGCTTTTTTGCCACGTCTTTACCAATCTCCTATGATTTGTAGTACGAATCAATATAATTGAAATAGATAACCTTATTATCCTTATTATATGTCAATCTTAATAGCTTATTGCTTGTCAAATTGTTGGCCAAACAAAAGCGATTTATCAAAACGAAATAGAGGTCCTCGGATTGTTCCTTAACAAACTTAAACGAATAGTTGATGAGCAAGCAATTTGCAGCTTGTCCTAAGCTTTTAATGAGATTATCGAATAATTTATAGAGAGTGCTGATGAGATAAGCATGCTTTCCAAAAAGTAAATTGAGATTCTCTTAAAATTTAATGCCTTCCTTTGCCTTGATACAGGCATAGAACAGCAACTAAAATAATTCTAACTTTTCACGATCCTCAGCTATCTATTTCATTTTTATTAATCTTTCATAGAGAGCATAGATGAATCGTGAAAGAGTATAGAGATGGTCTGATCCATACAATACAATTTTATTGCCAGATTTAGCAGGGAGATATGAATATTAAGAAGTTTGATCGTTTAAAAAGCCCATTTTTATCTTCTCTTCCTCCGATTTTTACGTTCCATTCATAACAGATACTTCAGGTTCAGTAATTGTCCAGTTTTTGTAGTCTATTTCCTCATCATTTGTTTTACTAATTTTAGCATATAATTTCTCTTCATCAAAATTTTCGCTTAAATATTTTTTCATAGGAGAACTCCAGCCCAGAAATTCTACTAAAAATTGTTCTAAAAAATATTTGCTTCTGATCTTTTAAGCTTCTGATATTTGTGAGTTATCCAGATAAAAGATAAGAAGAGTATACAAATGTTGACAAACCTATTGATCTTAAAATGCCAGAGTCATAAGAGGATAGAAATGTCTCCGCTTCTCATCCTTGAGATCAAAAGTTTCAATCTAAGGTAAAGACCTTGTGTTGCATCTTTCAGTTCTCGAGCTGCTTTAGAAGCTGTTTAAGATAATAAAGAACTCCTTCTTATCTTAGAAGGAAATAGTATTTTTGTTTTCTCCCCCATTTTATAAAATTTTATTACGTTCCTGTAGCTCGCTTATAAAGAAATTACCTCTCATTCTATCTTTTTCATTTTTCTTAAACTCAAACCCTTTAAGATCGAGGGCTTTATAGAAATTTTTAATCGCCACTTCACTCCAACATTTGTTTGCATGAATCTCCTTGATGCCTTTCAGTTAGATGATTTGCATTTAAATCTTATCCTTAAACAATTTACAAGTTTATAGCTCATTAACTTTAAGGAAACACTCAATTTATTCCTTTTGGTCTTTATTGCAATTTTTTAAAATCAATTGCAATACCCCCATACCCACCACTTTACTTATTAATTCATTTCGTTTCTTTTCGTCTTTCGGAGTTTTTTAATCTAAAATTTGCTACAGTAATTGCATGGTTTTTTCCAATCGCTTCATATATATGTCAAACTCATAGCGTTAATCTTCAGCTTTTAGCAAATTTATTTAGTTTGAATTCTTGTTTCTTACACTGAAATTTTAACTTTATTAAGAGCCATATGGTACTGAAACCCATTTATCATTAGTAATAGCTCTCACTTCAATAGATTTTCCAGAACTGCGGACAGCATAAGTAGGAGGAATTGAAACATAACTAGGCGAAGCCCTCTCGTAGTTATTGAAGTTCATATCGTTGAGTGGTTTAAATTCACTATGCTTTCTTCTATCAGTTTCTCTAGCATCCATAATATCACGAATACACTCCATATATAGTTCATCTGCTTGAACATTGGCCAGCATATCGAAGGCTTCATTCCTCGTGATAATGTTGAAAAAATATATTTTAATTACTTTGATAATATACTGGTAAGTTTGTTCGTCCACCATCTTTTAAAACTGACGGAAAATGGCTCGTTATTCTGAAGCGTTGGAGAAACTACCAATCAAGATTCTAGTTTATCTTTTATTCACTTCCGCCGGTTGCTTAGCATCATTTCGATTCGCTTGTCTATCTGGCTGAGATTTTGGAGGAGGACGAGATATTTATTTTTCTTATTAAATAACTGCAGCACTCTGTCTTGTGACCTTGAGATGTTCTAAATTTTTACGGGTAATGAGTTCCTCCCCTGCCCCGAGGAATTAGAGCGCCTCTTCAGTTATCCGCTCCAATTATAGATCTCCCTCAACTATCTCCTTGATGCGAGGTTTGATGAGTTTACCCATTTCCTGTCCATTTTCACCTTTAGATTTGCTCAGATCAGTAATCAGATTAATAATTTTGTCAAAAATTTCGGGTCGATTCCGTTTGACGAAACTCATCAGTTCCTTGATTTTTTCCTCATCAGGCTTCGGGATTACGAATTTATTTCCCTCATCCATAAAACCATTGAGCTCCTTTGTGAGGTCAGCATGACCGAGAAGAGTATGACTGATTTTGATGTAGCAGTCATATTCGTCTTCAGACTTCTCATATTTTCGTAGAAACTTCACAAAGTCTTTGTAGGACTGTGGATTTTATCCTTTGAGTTTATCCAGCCACTTCTCTGCCTGTTTGACTGTCAGAGGCTTAACACTCATGCTGATAAATCCAATTTAATTATATAGTGATCATTCGAAAAAAACATATCAACAAGCATATTCTCAATTTCTTGTAGTATTAATTTTAAGCTTACTGATTGCACTCGAATTCATATTCTATAAACAATTATCCTAAAATTAACATTAAATTTTTTTACTTATTATATATTCTTTCCAATAGAAATTCTTCAGCAATCAAATCAAAATTATTATTCAAATTATTCATTTATTCAGAGGCCAAGTCAAGTTTAAATATTTAGGAAAATTTGTTGGTGAGCCTTCACAAGACTACTTTGAATATAAATATCGTCAAGATAAACTGCAATTAAAGTGAGGGACGGTTTATCAGAGCCTTAGCATTTTATGATGCTAATTGTTAATTTTGAAAATGTAATTAACAGTTCTTTAAATTTAAATTAAAAAAGATGAACTATCAATTTTATCGGCACAGTCAAACTCCTTGTTAAATTTCATAGATAATTAAGCATAAATCCGACATAAATAACAATCAACTAAGATAACAGCCCATTCTCAAAGACCATTCTGAGATGTTAACCCCCATTATCTCACATATATCCACTTAAAAAACTGACCAAGATAGAATACTTTATGAAAATGACAGCAATAGTTCAATTGAAAAAAGAATGACTTATACTTAAGAAAGCGCAAATAGACAAGAAAATACAAATAGTCAAAATAGGATTGATTTGGCAATGATGATTATGGATCAAAATTAAAAAATGACTCAAAAAATTGCAGAAATACGAAAACTTATTATGGATGAGTAACTTAAAACCAAAATATTTAAAGAAAACATTCAAAAAAATTAGGAGAAAATCAAAGAACTTCGGCTAAAGAAAGAGGAGATTCAAGAGAATGAACGCATGATTACTCTCAATGAAAGTTTTATTCCCAATAAATCAGCTGAATTGGGAAGCACTCTCAATACCATCTCTTGGATGAATTAATTTTTGAATAAAGATTAATTAGAGAATCTTTGGCTTGAGAACAAACAAGAAATAAAAAAATAAAAGTCAAAAAAAAGCGAACCTAAAATTAAGAGTTATACGATTGATCTGAGCAGTTTTATGACGTCAGCTCGGCAAAAAGCTGAAAAATCGGTTCGTAATATGTAAAGAGAAACGATAATTGACAATTACATTCAGCAAAAGCAGGAGGTGAAAAATAAAATAGGAAAGGATAAAAAATAATCCTGCACTAAACAACAAACCAATTACCATCCGAAAATAAATCTTAAGGTGGACCTTACTTAAAAAAATAGACAAACTTCAAAAAATTTATCTCAAATCCGGAATTTAAAAAGGATAAAAAATAATCCTGAGTTTTGATATGCATAATTTATCTTTAAGGTATTGTATCTTTATTAAAATTATATTAATTGTGACTGCAATGTGGGGAGCCAGATTTCTCAGCAGTGCGTATCGAATGAATGGAATAAATTTTGTTCGAGGATTAACTCCTTGCTTTACAGTGGTCAAGCCAATACTTAGGTATTTTATTGATAAATAAGTGACTGCGTGCAAATGAATCTTCGGCAAAATACTTTAGTCACTAATATAACTTTACATAATATTCGTGAAATGCTATAGAAGCTCTCTCAAGGTGAGGATGTGATCGATGTCAGCGAATTATCTGACTTCGGTCTTATCAATCAAAGTATGCAATTATCAAGTATCATTCTACATAGGAATGATTTCTAAGCAGAATTAACCATGAATATAGGTAAAATATTATCGGATCCACGTCAGAGTAGCATTCAAATCCAAATATGATTCTGTAAGAAAATATAAGATACAAACAAATCTTTCAATAACAATAACCGAACCTGTTTATCAATAAAGATTAATCAATAATAATCACTTTTAGTCGGACTGTCAGGTTTAGAATATTCCGATTTTTAAATTTACTCTTTGTTTGCTTTCACCACATCCATGAATACTTGCTTCGATTCATCGGTTAGGCAGCAAAAGATTATTTTCGATGGCTTTTTAGGCATGTGGATTATTTATTTGACTAATATCTTTGCACCTTTTTGTAGGGGAATACCAACTTAAGAGATAAATTCTGTAATTATCACTGTTCCGATTTCCTGCTATTTCAATGATTAGAGATATTTTTTAAAGAGAATTTGAAGATTAGGCCTATCGCTGTTATCCGCCTTCCAAGCTTCGCAAAATATGATTCCGACTTTTTTAAAATTAAGGGTCGGAATCATAATGGGTAAGGTAATAAACTATCTTTCATTCTTTTCATCAACTATTCTTGTCTTCTCCAAATGAGACAGCACATATTATTATAGTTTGCTTCCTTGCATCGGCAATTTGATGAAATGATCATTTTTTTGGATATTTATAGACTGATCCATGAAAAGAATTAATAGGTCTGCAGTGAGGTGGATCAGCTTTTCGCTTGTAAAATCAATCTCCAAACTTTTAGAAGTTTACTAGTCTGTAAATTTTATGCTTTTTCGGGAATGGATATCTTCTTCACTTGATTTCTACTGAAGTGTGGGAGCTTTTGGCAAGCATATTGAACCCATTCGATATAATAAAATAATGAGATATGATTCGTCATTAAAAAGTTAGGCTTTCATAATATCAAATGTAAAGCAAAGATGGTTATTTTATCGTATCCACGATCTTCCTCTCTAAAACTATTTTTATTGAAACAAATATATTGAATAGAAAATAATCTGATAAAATCTTATACTTTACATTTTCTCTAAGAGTAATTTTAATTTTTTTATATTGACATTTTCACAAACAGCCAATGCAATTGAAGTATTTACTTAAAAAAATTAATCAAGCACATAAAACTCATAATTTCCTCAAAAAATGGTAGTTTTCTCCAATCAATTACAATCTTTATAAAATATATAAATATAGATATTCTGTCTAATTTGATAAATAAATGTCAAAAGAAGAGGTAAACTCTAAGAAATTTAATGTGCTTTATCGCATAATTAGATGTCTGGATTGCCCTGAAATTGCAACTCGCAAGGATAATGATTGCATTAGTTTAATGACAACAACTTCAGATCTTAATAATGAAATCAAATACAAAGTGCGATTATTAGACAAAAAAGGACTATCTTTATAATAAATTTGTGAATAGTTGAAGCTCGTATATGGAAATCACGTTATTTCCAATCGCAGAGATAGGTTTACTAGAACTTTATTCGATTATTGATATTTATCTCAGAACAACATCAGTATATTTAATAACTCAGTATTAACTTAAATACAATATGTTAGTGATTGGCATAGACTAATAATTATATTAGTTATTCGATTAAAATTAATAAACATGCAGTCGATATAAGCTAATGCTGTCAAGAGCTTGGCTGATATGGAAAATAATTATCATCAGAATGACTACCAGCCCCTCAAATCTAGTATCTTCCAGAATAAATGCAAATCCAACAGTAAGCAAATCAGACCTAAAACAGCGAATAATTTATTAAAAAAATAATCTATCAGTGTCGACAATAAAAATAACAAAATAGAGGAATTAAAAAAATAATTACGCTTTTTAGAGGATTTAGATGAAGAATAGATTCCCAATTCCTTTAAACAATGCAAAAAATATATCAGCACTCAGTCAGTTTTTTGTATGAAACCCACTAATATTGCTGATAACTTCAATGGTTTTCCAATTAGACTGACAAAAAAACAGAGTGTAGATCAACCATTAATAATTATGGCAAAAACAAAGTAAAATGAAAATATATCTCCTCAGTATCAAAGAGATAATTTTATACGTCTAAACATAAAGAATACATTTAATGTTAAGCCATCCTTAAGAAAAAGAATCAATAATACAAAAAGAAATAGTCTTCTCAAGATACCAGTCTACTCTCAAAAAACCAGCGATGAAGATTCAGGATTTTTCAGAAAACTAGAAGGGAAAAGATTAAGGCAAACATTCGTCAATATTCTTTCTTGATTTCTTTCTTTCTCAATATGTTTATCCTATACAATTTATTCATAAAATTATATAGGCTATTCCATAATTGATGCAAACTACATTTTTCTTTAATTTGTAATAATAAATCACTGAGGTCCATTGTTAAGCTAATAATTAATAAAATTATCATTGCTTTACATAGCAGCTAATAACCTTTTAACTTTTGTTGGCGGCTTTCATTTATTTTGGTTCTGTAAATATAATAGTGGGAATTGGGTCTATAAAAGGAGCTATCTTTTTTTATGGATTTTGATCATTTAATTTTTTGTGACAACCAAAATTGGAGTTGCTTTTTGGTGAATTAATATAATTTTGAACAATTCCGTTAGGATATATCATTTTTGCCTAAGATTAAGGTTAATTTCTCTCAATGCAGTTATTACTCTTTATTTTATTTGTTTTACTATTTATAGACAAGGTTTGCTGGAAATTAGAGTTCGTCTACCAAGGGGTGTTGGGTTGGCCAATGCTATGCTTTGAATATGGAGTTATATTTTACAATTTTTTACTCATCTTATTTTTTTCTCCTCCAAGATTTTTAATCCTTTTTTTACTCTATTCATCCTCTGTCGTTGATTTACTGTACATTTGTTGACCAAATTAGGCATAAGGATGGTGAGGAATCATCTCTGAAAATCTTCGATCATTCCATTAATTAAGGCTGATCGAGTAATCATTGATTTGGGGAATGATACGAAATGAATTTGCTTCATTTGATTAGATTTTTGCCTCATGGCTTTCATTTTTATTTTTTTTAAGATGTTTAAAAAATGTTGGCTTTTTCTCATCAGCCGTTAAGAATGATTTTTTTGGTGTATGAACTGTATTTTCTTCATCTATAATATATCTATGCGGAGTCAAAGACCTTAAATTTTAAGTTTGTCGAAATTTCTCAGATTTATTATTAAAGTTATTAGGTGACAAAAGTGCAGTTAAATATGGATTTTCTTTTTTAGGTCGATAATAAACGTCAATAACGTTATGATCCATTATATTTTTATTAATTTTTACTTTTCGACATCCACAAGTGGTCATGTCAATAAATTAATTTGTGAATGCTATGTTTTTTAACTTATTTTGACATTTATCTAGGTGAGAATTATCTTCATGTAAGCAAAGTTTATTATTACTAGGTCTTCGATTAAAAGCAGTATCACGATCATGTACCTTCAACATTTGTGGGGTATAAAGGGGAGAGGAAAATTCTTAGAGTTTAAACTTGTTTTTTTGGTGAGTAATGTAGTTCTTCGATTGAGTTTTGCCATTGGGCGAAAAATTTCCTTCATTGTTCACAAAAGAATCTAACTCGATAGAAGTATCAACCAATTTTAAGGATTTAAAATAATTCAGGTGATTTTTCTCTAACTCTGTAATGGTTTTTTACTTTGGTGATTACCTCATAGCTGCTTTGTTTAAATCTTTCGAGGTAAAGTTGTGCTATTCTTTGAAGAAAGGAGAAGACTGATTCTAGAGTGACTAGAGAATTTTATATTTGTCGTCTTACGTTTATTCATATCTTGATACGTTCAGCAATACTTTTTAGAACTCCAGCTTCATTGCTTTTGTTTGCAATTTTTTATTTTCTTTTAGATTAGAAGCATTGGGGCTTACATCCGTTTCATTGATGTAAATGGATTGAAATTGCTTTTGCTAGCTCTTTTTTTAAAGCAAAAAATTAAACAAATTCGTATCTTTATCATTTCCTATTTTTTCGATCCGGATTAAAGGTTCTTTCTAATCAACTGTGAGCAGTACAGATTAAATCATATTAATTTTAATTTACGATTTTATTTCTAATTGTTATTTTTCATCTTATTTTTGCTTCTCATTTTAAAAATATTCCCCTACAACTATTTCTCCCTCATTGATTGACAAAAATAACCCTTCCTCGTATTGAAGAAATAAATGTCCAAAGTTTCTATAACCGAGGTCAAAAAAATCCAATAAATTTACTATCGAGTCACAAGGATCAACTTGTTGTTGATAGTTTTCAGCTTTTTAAACTCGTGAAGAATTTAAAATGGTTCTGAATAGCAAAACAAAAAGATTTAATAGAAGAGGATTGTTTTCTAATAACCATTCTGCACATTTCATTCGATGAGCGTTGAATTTTGAAGATAACGTTTCCATATATCTAAAAAATTGAGCACCAAGGGCTTTTATTTGAGGACCATTTACTTAGAATTTACGATTTTTAATGAGAGAAAAATCTACATTTTTAGAATAGAGACTGCATTTGATTGTTTACAAAATAGAGAGGTTATTCTCTTATCCAGCAGAACTACCCCTTCGATATTTTTACTGATATAAAACAGTTAATATGTGATAAGTAAACATTCTAAAAAATGTATTTGGGTCTTTTAAACTTGCAGCCCTAACGTTATTGGTCAGGCGGACCATTTTATTAATGGCAGTCTGTGCTTGCACTCCTGCTTTTTGGAATAAGCTACTGTGAAAATTATGTATCAATGTTAGTTGATCAGAAGTTGGTAACTTTAAAGCATAAGTCGAGTGGGTAGCAACGTTGAGAAGCTAAATTTCAGTTTATTGCATCTCTTCGGAGGAGAGAATGTTCATGTTGATTAGAATTTTAAATTTATTTATAATCATTTACTGGTTGAATTCACAGAAAACAAACATTTCTTCATATTTTTCATGTCAAAAGGCTTAATCCTACAACCATATTCAAGAAAATATTAACTACTGAAAAAATAATATCATACTAAATGTCATTGTAAAATGTTTTTGCTGATATCAGGAAGAAATTGAAAGAAAATAATTTATCTTGATAATCTCGTATGGAAACATAACATTCTCGATACTGTTTAGCCATATCCTTTATGAGAACCTTTACTATTTGGAATTATTTTAAATAACTCTTGTTGAGGAGATTAATTATAACAAAATTAAATAGCAAAATTAATTGCCATAAGACCAGATCAATAATTTGCACACTAGACCTACATGGCTTCAGAATTAAAGCAATTTGCCATAATATCTTTAAATAACTCATTTATTAGTATCATTATTTATGCTGATTCCAATGGGAAAAAATTATCTTTATCTTTTACAAAAATAAATTTTCTTTCTTCTGGGAAAATAAATGAGTATTGGCTGCATTTATTAATCTAAGCATTTGTTTATAGTTTGAATTCACATCATGAACTTAATTATATAACTTAATGTCGCAGGACGAAGAAAATCCTAACAGTACACCCTACTCCACTCAGATGCGCCGTTTTCCCTCATCAAATATGAGGCAGAAATATAAATCAGTGATAATGTCGAAGAGTACGAGAAGGCCAAAAGTAACCAAAAATCACTTGATGCCAAACCTAATCCTGAGGGTATGACCTTACTAATTCAGATGTTCTCAATAACATGATTCTGCCCAGAGACTGGAAAGTCAACGAAACTAATAAACATTTTATGCAATACGTTTCACATCAAAAAGCTGAGAGAGAGGACATTCTCAAAATTAAAGATACGCTTGATAAAGCCCTGTAATATCGACAAGCGAGAACTGAAGGCATTTGTCCCATCAGAGAGGAATTAGTCAGTCAAACTTTTGATGAAATTATTAGACAAGTGACCATAAACTGTCCAGAGCGAGGATTACTACTAATGAGAATTCGAGACGAGCATAAGATGAGTCTTGCTGCCTATCAAACTCTTTATCAATCCTCAGTTAGTTTTGGCATGCGTAAATTGCTTGAGGCAGAATAAGGGATGGACGAACTTTCTTCTTTATTAACCCAGTCTCAGCTGTAAAAGGAGACTCTTGCCAACAAAAAAATTGAATTATTATCAAAAAAATAATCATTACAAAAGAAGATTCAATAGCGTAAGAATTAGCAAAGTGGATAGCGTGAGTAAGATTTGATCCAAATTCAATAACAATAAAACTTTTTGAGTAAGTTCTTGACTTCCCTCCACTAAGGAAATAAATCGGATTGATGGTTCATTGATTCTTATTATATTGCCTGCATGAGTTAAATGATTTATACAGTATGATTAAATATTGAATAAAAAGTGCTGGATTTATAAAATAACAGACACGGCAGTGTGATTGATAGATATCATTTTTGGGTTTCGGTGAGATCGCCAGGACAGAAACGATTGATTAATACCAAATAGTCTGCAATTTCAAGCTTAAACAGTCTTTAGTCTGTTTGCTTGAACCAGTTTGCCACCTTTTCGGAAGTTAGCGATTTATTCACATTAGGAAAAGCTAAGGCCAGTCTTTCCACTAAAAATGTATAGAGAAATTCAGAATTAGACTGATTTCCTGGTTTTTCAGATGATATCGAATCGATAGCCTATATTATATTAATATTACAATATTCTGAGTGGTCACGTGCACTAAAATAAAAAAGATTTTAGCTTGTGAGTCCAGTCCTGATTTATGAAATCCATCTGTCATGACGTCCAGAATGTCAGTGAGGATTCGCATGTGATACTTAGAATAGAAGATGTTTGAAATTTGACCATTCTTATTTACATTTGTTAGAATTTATTACAATAAGTCCAAACCTAAGTCGCTGTAAGTGCTCAGCTCGTGGCGCAAAGACCAGATTACACAATCAAGAATTGTATTAAAATAACCTTCCTACAATGAAAATAGAGGGGCAAAATTGAACTTGACCAATGCTTTGAGGAAACTGAAAAAGTTGGCACGTATTTCTGGGAAGGAGTTAAAATCGCTTGTAATAAGTGGTAGACTTGATGTAAAGATCATCTCGATGAGTTTGCTTAGAAATTCAGCATTAAGCACCATATTAAGCTTTTCAAGAACTACAGTAAAAAGAGCTACAAATTCTTGCTATTTTGTCTAGGGAATGCACTGTTGGAAGTCAGTGAGGAGTTCACCCAAAGGAAAGATAAATTTATTTAGAAGATGAGAAGCCTGTTGAAAGGTCAGATCATTGGCTTTTTCAAGCATACGAGTATAAACTTTTATGACCTCTTTTTTAACCAAGCGCATCGACCTGACAGTCATAAAATTGAGCACATGTTTACCTGTGGTTGCCACTGCTGTGTTGACTTCACCAGCGTAGTATAAATACAATTTGTTCATGCTGTCACTCAGAAGATCTAACATGACAGCATATCTGCATCCGACTCCTGTCGCTATCATTTCGTTGATCTTCAAAAAGTAGCTCAGTTTCTTCGGAATTTCCTCTTCTCTCAAGAAGTTAGGATTGGTGCCTGCCATTTGAATCATGTTCTGGTATTCAAAGAGATAAATGCCCAAGGCTTCCTTTATGAGTTAAAGCTGAACTTCAGATTCTCCTTCTGAGCCGATCAGATATCCAACTGATTCATAAAAGATAAACTGTAATGTGTCGCTGGTTAATTTACGAGTCTGGTCAGGAATTTTTCGAATGATATCACGAATATAAGGTTATGATTCCGATTGCTGAATAATGGTAAATTGATCTGAAGTTGTTTTAGCAATTTTAAGAAATGCATTGCAAGCCATTTCCATTATACCAGGAAAATCTTCTTTCATGAATTCAAACAATTTCTTGATGACTGTCTTGAGAAACGTCCAGTTGTGGCGAAGGAAAGAAGGGTATTGACCCACTACATACATAATGCAACTGGCAATAACTGCTTTGTTGTCCTTCCCTTTTTTTACCTCACACAGCTGCAGGAGATTTCGTAGAGTTGATATAAAGAAAGACCTTTCCTATCTGTCTTGGATGCTTCCACAAAGAGATCCGATAATCCAGGATAGTGAGTTGAGAGTATCATAGTTAAAGTACTCTGCGCTGTGCTGCTTTTCAATCTCTTGAAGAATGAACTTCTTCATCTATGGCCAGTTATAGCGCACCAGATACTGCCCCAACTCCTTTTCAATTTAGTAAAGACTGCTGTTTTCTGTGTTTTCCATCTCCTCGCGAACAGGAATACCATCTTCATCGATGACTATTAGAACCTCTTCGGGCTTTGCCATTTTGAGGCAGACAGTCTTCATAACTTATCGAAAAATGTCTTGATAGTAGATACTGTCTAGGGCAGCATTTTTCATGCCATATCCCATCCCTCCAAAAGTACCCTAACCTTTTATTTGTTGTTCGAGATAGGCTCCGATATAATAATGAAAAAAGTCAATGGTAATCTTAAACACTTGGTCTTAATCTATGCGCATCATCATCAGCAAATATCTAAAGCCCATAGTGCAGATGCGTACGGCAGCTTCATTGCCGGCAACAGCTCTCTCTAGCCATCGATGTTGTGTCTTGAAGAACTCAGAATAGAAGTTAGCAATTCCTCTGGCCAAAATTTAAAAAATGTTGCGGTTTCTCTTTTTAATCGAATTTAACAGCTGATGCACCTTTTCTTCCTAATTTTCTAATGGAATCAAAAGGTTAAGCTCCTCAGTAACACGCTGAAGCATGAAGAGATACTTACGCTTCTCGTCTTAATTTCCAGCATCAATGGGCAAACTGGCAATTTATACAAGGCAGGCAAGAGCATGATTGCGCAATACATCTGAGGGAAACATCATCACCAACTTATCGATTAAGTCAGAGTAAATGATATAATACATGGGAATCCAACTGAGAAAAGCATTGAGAGTTTATAAGCAAGCGCGAAGTAGTGATTGTTTGGCTTGGTGCATGTTTTAAAGGATTATTTTGCATAGTTAGAAAATGGTAGTGAAGTCATTGTTCATCTGCTGCTTGAGGTCAGTTATCTGTTGTTGAGTCATTTGATTCTTGGAATGGTCGAAAATTTATTCACTGAGCATTTTAAGTATGTAAAAGTTATTTTAACAAATATTCATGTCCTTGACGGAGGAGGCGCAGATGTCGTTGATGAATGATTTCCAGCTATTGTTCCACTAGTACTTGACAATTTGGACCAAAATTGAGTTGCATTTGGACAAAATATTATGCATTGATTTGGAGAGTCCCTCCATTGCGCCATATTCTAAAATCAAATCGACAATGTAAGATTTTAGCATTGTACGCTGCTCTTATGGTAAAGCCCACCACTTTTGCTGCATCAACAATCAATTACCTTAATTGCCTCTTCGAGAAGCACCAGCATGAATACCTTGGTTTCGTCCACCTTGCAAAGAGATAGGACTTTGTCAGCGTTGTACCAGAAGTAATGATCCTCTTTCAATTGTCGCCATGCATCGTTGGCTTCTTTGCCCTAAATAATGAGATAGGTACCTGCGACGTGTTGTTCTTTATAGCCAGCGTGAGTTCATCCAGAATTTGCGCCTTCTGATCTGCGAAGGGTTGGCTGCGGTCCAGCAGAAAGGTGACTTTGCTTTCCATAACACTTCAATTATTCAATAATTCTCAAACAAAATTGTGTCAAACCTAATCTACCAATGAAATTATAACTCACTGTCAATAAAAAATATTCACATTATTGAATATGTATCAATCCACCACCCGCGCACCTCACATGCATCAGTGGGCTATCGCCGATGCTTCATAACTACCCCTAGCAGGTACTATCTCCTGACTTAGATTCAAAACGCAAAATGACTGACGTCGTTTGCATGATTATTGGAATATTGTTTGGACTCATCTTGTTCATCATGGCTATTGTGATGATCAATCAAACTAATCTCAAGAAGGCATACTATCCTACAGATACTCAAGGGAATGTCTGCATAGTTGATGCGAAAGATAACACGAGTAATTATCCTTATCTATTTTTTGAAAATGTTAATGCACCAAATATCAACAGGTAATTTTAGAGTTACTTAGGTTTTGCGTTGACAGCTGCCCTCAATCGGATGGCCAAGCAAAATGTTTTGGTAATTGTGCTATCAATTACTACCCTAATGAGCTCTCGACTGAATATGATTCCGTCTGTCTTCCTACTGATGAATCAATTAAATAGCAGCTGTTGTAAAGCTCTGGACTTTCTCAAAAATACAATTATAATCGATTGATTAAATATTCATTGATAGGATTTGGCATTTCGTTCGGTCTTTCCCTAATCTGGATATTGCTGGCTCAGTTCTTGCCTCGAGTTGCTGTCTGGACAGCAGTTATTCTATCAGCAATTTTATTGCTAATAGCTGCACTAATTTTCTTCACTAACAGTCAAACTCATCTTTCTAATTCTTCTGGATGGGCAATTGCCTTGGGAATAACATCTATCATACTACTTCTTATGATTATATTTTATGCAGTGTTTCACCACAAACAACTTGAAATATCTGCTAAATTCTTATAAATTTCTGGAGAGTTTCTCAAGGACAACCTGTTGACCTTCATCTATATTCCTATCTTCATTATTGTATCATTTCTTTTTGGAGTTTTAATTATTTTTGAATATCTGGCCTTTTCTTCGTATTCATCCCCCGCCTTAACTTCTGGATCTATTTATTACCAAAGCAGCAGTAATGGCTTTCTATTCTTTTTACTCTTCATCCAGGCAATTTGGGGTTTCTCCTTCTTTCGTGATTTATGTAATCATATAGATAATTAGTCAACTATTGTATTTCTGGACTAGCCTGCGATTGGTACTTTAATATAGAGTACGTTTGTCATCAGCCCCTAAAGAGGGTCTTTACTAAAAATTTTGGCAGTGTGGTTGGAGGAGCTTTCCTGAGTGGATTCTTTTATCTTCCCTCTCTGATAATTTCTTTTCTTATGTCTAATGAAGATTGCTGCATTTGCAATCTCTTTGATCTTACTCGCAGTGACGTCTATGCTTATATTTACCTCACGGGTAATTCATTTTGTGCTTCTTCTAGACAGTCTCAGTATTTATGTTATCGTTCGCGAATTTGCAGGGAGAACGAATCAGCTATAAGCATCTACGCCTTTGCCGCTCGAATAGTGATGGCTTTAGCAGTTATACTCATTATTTTCTGGATCACGGCTGGTATTATGTCAGAGGGTCAAGTGCCTGGCTCTTTGCTTTTGGGAATATTTTTTATCTGCTTGTATGTTACCTGCTACTTCATTGATATTCATACTGTCACTGCCTAGGCCTTGATGATTTGCTTCCTCAGTGAGTACGATTTAGATGAAAGATGGTCTTACAAGCAAATGCGTTACTGCCCCTAAAAACTAAGAAATTTGATCAGTGACGTCGATTGTGGCCCTACGGAATAAGTTCGCAGCGGTAAATGATCTATATTTTTAAATAGATATATCCTTAGATAAATTATAGAATATCATACAAGTCTAGCAGATTCGTGCGCAGCAGCAGTCGTATCAATTCCAAAAAACTCCCTCGATGTCATTTAAAACAAATCAAAAAAGACTCCCAGATTGTTTCCTATCTTAGCTTAACTACTTTCATATTTAGGTTTGTAACTATTCAAATATTTTTCATAAACCTGTTCACACTGCTTGACGCACTCTGCATTTCTTTCTTGGGATCTGCATGGTTTAATGCATTAATTAAACTTCTTAAACTGAAAATAGGAACTCGTGTTTTTTTAATCTTTAGAAGAGGAATACGTTACTGAGGAGTCGTTACTTTGGGAGGTCATGTGGAAATAATGATTAATATTATTTATATTATATTAATTCATAAGATGGGCAGAAGACCAGCTCGCTGTTATAGAGTCTGTAGAGGAAAACCCTATCCCAAATCAAGGTACAACCGCGGTGTCCCTGATCCCAAAATCAGAATTTACGATATAGGCTGCAAAAAAGCTTCAGTGGAGGCCCTCCCCTTCAGTGTGCACATTGTTTCTGATGAGGTCGAGCAGATTTCTTCCGAAGCTTTGTAAGCCTCTCGTATCGCCTGCAACAAATATTTGACTAAACATGTTGGCAAAGACAACTTTCACTTACGTTGTAGAATTCATCCTTGGCACGTGCTGAGAATCAATAAAATGTTATCATGCGCTGGAGCCGATAGACTTCAAGCTGGAATGAGAGGAGCTTTTGGAAAATCATATGGCAAGGCTGCCAGAGTCAAAATTGGATCTATTCTATACTCAGTCAGAATAAAAGAGGCTGACATCAAGAAAGCTTTGGAGGCATTCAGAAGAGCCAAGAACAAATTCCCCGGAAGTCAAAAACTGATGGTTTCCAACAAGTGGGGATTCACAAAATTGACCAGATTGGAGTATCTAAAGAAATCCGCAGAGGGCACTATAAAAAATGACGGGTCTGATGTAAAGATTATCCGAACCAAAGGTCCCCTTGCCAACTCTCCCTTGTTCATTGACGCTAAAGTGGAGAAGACAAAATGATCAAAGTATTTAAACAATCAATTTAAAATATTGTAGGAATTAATTAATATATGATCTCTTAAAGTTAAAAATTAAAGCCAAATCATTTAGTCCTTTATTTATTTAGACTGCTTTCTTCTTGAGCCCGGTATTTTACCTCAATTAATCTCATATTTTATTAGCCCATATCTTCGAGAGAAAAAGGGAATTGGTTGCAAAATTAATATCACACAGAAATGACATTTGCAGTATTATTACATTGTTAAGTCCGGCTCATCTTAAAAATTATTTATTAATGAACAATAATAATTATCCACTTCCCCCCTCGCACCGGACCTTTCAATTTGGCAAGGTCACCATCGATTCTAACTTTGACAGTGGAAATTGTAGCTACGCTGAACGAGTCAATCCAACTACAGTACTCAAGCTGCTATTCAGTATGCAATTTGGCTTGCTGCCGATCATCCCAAGAATAGTTACCGCGTCTGGTTTTATTTTTCGATTGTTGGAGTGCCAAAAAGTACTATAGTCCACTTTCAAATCAAGAATATGCAAAATCAAGTACTTGTCAACTAACGCAGTCTAAATTGATCGAAGAGGGACTTGCTCCCGTATTTCGTGAGGAAAACAGTCAAAAATGGAAACGCATTTCTCATAGTATTAATCTTACAAACATGGTATTTGCATGGCTATATAGGTCTTTTTGGAGAATTAAATGGAGTGGATTTTTACACATCAATTTGCTTCCAGTTAAAAGCATTATTTTGCATTTTGTCTACCGTGGTCCAACCTGTAAAACAGCCTATTTTTGGATGATATAACGGCAAAAGCTGCTAATATCGATGATATATACTTTCATAGGGGAATTATCACAAATTCACTTGAGGGGAGACCGATATAGTTGCTGACAATCAGTTCAAAAAAGGGAATAACACAACGTGAACAAACATTTGAGGATCCTCTTTTGTTTGTTAATAGCTCAAGGCCTAGAGTATTTGAAGGTGAGAAAAGATGTGTTATAATCGGGGCTAGAGTTCATCCTGGGGAAGTTCCAGGCTCTCATGTGATGTGCGGAATCATTGATGAATTAACTGAATCTTCCAGATTAGCAGAAGCTCTAAGAGACAACTTTATCTTTTATATAATGCCTATCTTTAATCCTGATGGAGTGGCTCGCGGTCATTTTCGAGTGGATATAAATGGAATAAATCTCAATCGATGTTACATAAACCCATCTCCAAAATAGCACAGTTCTATCTATGCCATAAAAAAAATCATTATGCACTGCCACATACAAGATAAATACTTTGCCTTTCTAGATTTACATGCTCAGGCCTCAAGAAAGGGCAACTTCATTTATGGGAACTCTTTAAACTAGCTAAACAAACAAGTAGAAGCTTGTCTTTTTCCCAAAATTTTATCTCTTAATAGTCAAAATTTCGAGTATTAAGGAAGTAACTTCATGGAAAAGCACATGTACTATAAAGATAAAGGAGATCACATGTCTAAAGAAGGATGTGGAAGAGTGGCCATGTATCACGCTACTAAAAATCCCAATAGTTGGACTGTTGAATGTAGTTACAACAATGGACAAAAATTCAACATCCTATAGCCCAAAAAATCAGCTTAAGCTGAGATAATCAATAGTAATGAAGATAACATGGATTTTAATTTGATAAAAAATTATAAAATTTTTCCTTATGAAGAGGCAAAAGAGTTTTATGATATTGCAGTTTATAGAAAATTGGGTAAAGTAACGTTTTTTATATTTAGGAAATACTGTAATCGCTGCTGGACTTGATTGAAGCCAATCCGTAATCCAGAATTACTAATCCTCAAAATTATTTTAAAAATATTGCAGTAACAATTCTATAATAAAGAATATTCGACTCAATTTGGCTATGGCCTTAATCAAAATGGCGCCTAATCGATTCGAGCCACATTTTCGGAAAATATTCTTTATGCTTTAAGGCACAGAAAACGAAAAAATCACCAAAAGATGTTTCAGAGCCTTATATTTTTTAATCGTCAAAAAGGCCAAAATTCCGAATCTAGTCGAGTATCTTAAAGAATAGGACAATACTATATTATATCCTTCAGAAAAGCCAACAACTCGACAGATGAGCCGAAGAAAAACCCTCACAAATTCTTTGAAGATTACCAAGAAATCGATATCTCCAAGTATTAGACCAATGAGACCTTAGGTTGGCGATTAAAATGAGTATATATAAAAGCAGTAGACAACTTCAGTGGTGATTACATCTGAGGATTCCCCTGATAAAAGTGGTATTTCTTTTGCAGGATTTGCTGCGCTGTTGGGTGGTAAAAAAAATGGTCCAGTGATAAATGTAGTAGAAATAGACAAACAAATATATTTGAAACAGATGGGGCGAATGGGAAAAATTGGAAAAGATGAATTTAAAATGCTGGCTGTCTGTAATTTACAGGGTCGGTATTAATCACAGCAGCACATAACCAATTTTAGTAACTATAAAAGGAAAGGCGTCAATAAGGCCGAAGATCACTCCATGCGAAAGACCTACAACGAGGTATTTCGATTACAGATTCTACCGAAACTGATGACAAACAATAAACAAATGATCAGCATTTCGCCTATTCTCAAGCATCACTAATCTTTGAAATGAGGTCACCCTAAATCATTGTTCTTGACATCAATATTTCTATCTTCCTTCTTATTAAAATTTGCTTCCAAAAATGAAAATGCATACTTAATTCAAATAGACGATGAGCAATCATGCAACATCTGCCTGTTGTTAAAACTTTGCTTGTGCAGATTAATACATATCATTTTTATTCAAGATTTTATTTTTTTGATTAAACTAATATAAATTATATCTTTCCTCATACCCTCACTCTTCAGTTTCCAGTATTTTTTAAAACTCACCCTAATTTTGGTGAAAATGATCCTAAATATTTGCACAAAAATTATATTTTCTTGAACCTTGATAAAATATTAAAATTAATAAAAAACCATATTGGCAGGAATAATTTATCGAATATCTTCATTAGTCGTGGTAATAAAGTCAGAAAACAACCAATTTTGTTTACATTTTATAAAAAATAGATTATCTAACAGTAAAAGAAATAACAGAGATAATCATATTATATTTGGCATATGCAGACCCTCTATGTGTTTTCTAAATTTTAATACTCTATATAAGCATTCTATTTGGATTGTATCAATAATACTATGTTAAAAGATAAGGAAAAGAAACTCTCAAAGAGGGATAGTTAAAATAAAACTCTGGAAAATTCAATTTTTAAAATTTGATTGATGTTTATAATATTACGAGAATGTTATAAAAGTAAATGTAGAATTACTGATGCTATTAATTGTTTTTATACGATCACATTGCTCGATATGATTATGCAACTCAGTGAAATATGCATTCCACTTGATTTTTTTACTTTCTATAATTTACACAAAGTGTAATTCTATAATTTTCCAACCTCCATCAAGTTAGTTGCTCTGCTAAAATATAGCAATGCAACAACTCAAATTGCCACCTTTAGATTTTCAGGAGTTTTGTCATTTCAAAATATCTAACAAACTATTCCGGGAAAACAATCACGATTTAATTCTATACCTTTAAATACAATGCATCGATTCACAAACACAATATTTTGTCATCGATTATGCACTTGGGTTAATCGATGACTGACTTCATTTTTTTTAATATTCTCCCCGACAACAAATTGATTAAACGACGAATCAATAATGATCAATGCAGCTGGAAAACTCTAATTTGAGCAACAAACGGATGAAATATGAATGCAAAAAATGTCCTCAAGCAAAAAAATTAGATTTAATCTTATATGTTCAAGATGTAAAATCTCTAAACTATTTTTGTTTAGAGAATAAAACTTTAGCTGAGACAGGTAAAAGAAGATGGATGGGGAATTTCCAGTCCACTGGCGTCCACTTGCATCATTACAATCTTTTTCACCTTGGAAAAATGCCTATCTTGAGTTTGATTTGTAAAAATCGTAATATGTTTAATATATATAATATTTGTTCAGAAAGAGAGAATGTTTCCAAACCTAAACGGTTTCTACCCTTCTTAGTGCAACAATGGTCCTTTGAATTCAGTATATCCCCCCAACATTATAAACTATCCGCCATACATTCTTTATTAGCTGCCCCTACCAATCATTCATTCATACCAGATTTATCAAAACCTTCCTGCTATATGGGCTCCTTCTCTTGAAGCTTCAAGGCCTGATATCAACATGAGGTCAGTTCAAATACCTGTTACTCCAATCAAAAAAAAAAAAACTATTCGGAATACATGCCCTTAAACAAATCTCAAATCAGCCAAAAAGAATAGTGTATCCAATATTGTTAATCAATGCTACTCCTGGCTAAGTTGCCCTGTATCATAGAATGTGGTCAAAAAAGTAGTGGCTAAATTAGGATTGGCAAGGGACGAGAAGAGGATTATATCGGTCTTCTATCTTGTTGTTAATGTCATAAGGAGGTAAAAAGGTAGAAAATACTCCAGCATATAAAGCCTCCTAAACATATTTACTCCTATGACTTTCAGTCACAACAGTCCTAAAGCCAAATAAATACTTTAGAAAACAGAAGCTATGACCAGTGATGAATTCTGTTACATTTTTCGAATATGCAGCTACCAGTTTCTGAGGGATCACAGCTTTCCTGCATTTCTGACTTATAAACGATTTTACCTTCCTGGAAAAGTGTAAGCTATCAAGAAGGGGAGAAAACTTTAAAAATTAGCCATAAAATGAGTTAATGCCATTATCGCTAGAATATTGAAATCGATCAAAAGATCGAAATCAATGTTGATATCTATGACCTTATAGTTAATATTTTACTCAAATATCCAAGAAATAAAATTATTCTGCTCGCGTAACTTATCAATGGCAATAAAATAGAACTTTTAGGTAGCACTTGATTAAGGTAATTTTTTTGAAATCACATAATCCTACAACAGTTGAAAATTTTCTTCTGTGATGCAATTCCTAAGTGCAAATGGAATCTTATAATTAGTTTAAATTGTTTTCCATATATAGAAAATGAGTACCAATCTCAATAGAAAAACTAGTAAGGGAATTCTCAGGACAGTTGAAGACTTCTCTGCCAGTCTCGAACAAAAGAACAGCATCATTGCAGTTCTGCAGACGGAGGTTTAGAACCTGCGTCCTAATCAATAGAAATATGATAGAGTCAAGGAAGACCTCAATAGAGCTAAGAACAAGTATGAAAGCGTCCTCCGTGATCATGTACTTTTCTTGTCATGTAGGAAAGGTCAGTTACCAATAATCAATAGAGACTGTAGTTGTCCTCTCGTAGCGTATATGAGCTTAGAATACAATCATAACATCTCCAAGATGAACTCAGACTTCAATCACAGGCTTTGAAGGAGGCCAAATTTACATCTCAACAATTGGCGGACTACTAGAACAGGAAGGCAGATTAGGCAACTGAAATAGTAATTAAGTTTCAAGAGCAAAAAAGTGTAAATGAAGTGCGTAAGATGGAGTAAGAGAGAACTCGCCTCCAAATAGCTCAGGTGAGAGAGTAGGTGGAGAAGAGCAAGCGCGAAAACACTCTGATTCGAACTCAAACATAGTCACTTAGTGAAAAGTGTTACAAAACTCAAAGTTATATGCGTAGTCTGTTGCGGGAAGAGGCTAATCTTAATGAGAATCTATCTCGTGTGGAGGATGAAAACAACAAGATAGACACTAGTATATCTGAACTAGACACTGTAATATCCATCAATAACGGATAAATATCTAACAAAGATAAGGACTGCCAGGAACTTTAGTTTCATATTGCAAACAAGGAACTGGAAAAGAAGAAGATAGAAAATTAGATTCGATAGAAAGTCAAGCAACTGTCAGCTGAAAAGGAAAAATGCCGAAGTCTCACCGAGCAGGTAGAACAGAAAAAAATAGAAGCTGCTAGGATGGAGGCACAGGTCAGTTAAGCGAGCACAGAGATCAATTTTATTATGGGCAAAAACAACGAAATTATCGATGTCAACAATCAGCTCAATGATGACCTCAAAGTTTGCCAGCGACATCTTGATAACGTGTGCAGAGTCAACAAAACTCTCGAAGCTGAAATACAGGGATTAAAGGATACAACTGTAAGGGCTATCTCTAAGCTGCAAATACCCTTAAACAAGAATAATAGCAGCAGCAATCCTTTGAATAGCAGTAGTGGTAAATGGGGAGTTACTTCAAGAGTGACTAACTTTTAAAGTGGAGATTTCTAAAAGCGAACTAGTAGATGATCATAAAATTTACTTATCTATCTATTGAGTTACCAATAATATAATACTTTTCATTATTATCAATTTCATTATTGTTTATTAAAAGCTAACCTACTTTTTTGAATGGGCATCTTATGTTTTTTAACTACCAAAGTTGCTGTCATTTATAGATTTATTTATATCGATAATTATTTAATTTTCTTTGTCTTTTGGATTGAGAAGAGATAGGACATTTATTAACCCGATAAATTGACTATTTAATTTATAAACAGCTTGATATTGGACATGCTCGATCATCCTTTCCACATTGTTTTTTTTCCTTTTAAGACCTTCTTAACCAATTCATTTGCTCTCATAGTAATTGCCTATTTTATACTCCAATAAAAAAATATATGAGAAATAATAAAATTAGCAAACGAGTGGCACCTTTAATATCTATTTAGTTTACTCTTAATAACTGTCGAAAGAAGATTAGACGAAACAACATATAAGAAAATTTTGCATGCTATCGATCGATTCTTCGTAATTACACCATTCATCATGCTTTGCCCAAATTAGTATGATCCTCATTACCTTTTATATTCTAATTCTTGAAGTATTTTATTGGAAAGGAATATCAATTGGAATTATTAATTAAAAATATTATTTATAAAATAGGGGTTGGGGTTGGG
>Ga0302186_10000352_pt1 | contig 42017 bp, 43 predicted proteins | sample II_Bog_E1_2_FD_198782 | JGI IMG/M metagenome (GOLD analysis project Ga0302186, IMG submission 198782) | Peat permafrost microbial communities from Stordalen Mire near Abisko, Sweden - II_Bog_E1_1 | ecosystem: Environmental > Terrestrial > Soil > Wetlands > Peat | place: Sweden: Abisko... | reverse complement strand
ACCCCTCCATTTTTAAATGAATGAATAATTATCAAGTGCCCTACTTAAGATCGGATATGGTCATCTTGTAATAAATTAAACATAATTTATATGAGCTCAAGACTCATCGTTTTTTATATTATCTATAAGAAAAACCGTATTATAAAATCATTTTCTATATCTTGCTATGCTCCTTAATCATTACGCTAATAATATATCAAAGATATTTCATGCATCTCTTCAAAGTTGCCTTCTATGCCTCTGGAGCCTTTTACGCTCTCTTCGTTGATCGCTCTCTTCTTCTTCCCTTTTTCGCAGTCATCGCAATATACCTAATTGTTTCAGCTCTGATCGGAGGAAAAAGCATTTCAACCCGCAAAAAAATTATGGTTGCAACATGGACTGAACCAAGTGAGGGTGTTATTACTGTCAGAGTTCCAATTCGAGTCGACCGTCTTATAAAACTCTTGGATTCGCTCCCAAAGGAGAACAGACCAACCATTACTCATTATGCGATTAAAGCAGTCGGTTCGCTTTTAACAACTCTTCCCGATCTCAATGGGAAACTCGCTTTCGGCAAGGTAATATATCTCTAATTCAGTTTGTTCAATACTAAAGCGTTGATGTAAGCTGCTTGGTCGACATTTAAGGCGGCAAGGACCTAGCTGTGATAACTATAAAGGGAATTGACAAAATGAGCGTACAAGATATTGCCAGTTTCATCCGTGGTAAGACTAGCTCCATGAAACGCAGTTCAGGTGGCTAATAACATAAGAAAAAAACTAAGCCATTTAGTCTTGTCCCTGCTTTTCTTGTCAGTCTTCTCATCGAAGTTATATCCTTTATCACCGCCAGACTGGGCATTGAGATTAAACCAATGAATCTCTAAAAACACAGTTTTGGAGCTGCCTGCGTCACTTCCCTCGGCTCATTGGGTTTCGAGGATGCCACTGCTCCTTTTACAGGTAATATATTTCCGATCAAGGATTCACAAACTGTACACTATTAGCTTCAGCTAACGCAGTACACGATGCTCCAGTGATTGAAGATGGTAAAATAGTGATAGGTAAAGTGATGAACATGAATTTTGCAGTCGATCACCGATATGTCGATGGAGGCAAATGCACCAGGCTAATTCCAACATTAAGAAAAGTCTTGGAAGATCCTGAGCAGTATCTAACTTCTGCCGGTCCCAAATAAGAATGATTGAGAATAGTTCATAAATAAAAAAATCACCCCATTGGCTTTACTACTTCATTTAAAAAGAGAATATATCACATAATTGATCGTTAATGATCAGATATGCTTTTGATAAGGTCATCCATTCTACTATCAAATCAAATCATAAATGTCAAGTGATTTAATAATACATTAATGAGCTTGTCAGGCCAATAAAATAATGGCCCTTCATTAAACAAACCTCCTTTTTACCGCAATCCGCTTATGCTCGCTAATTTTTCTTTTATAAGCCCGCAAAAAATCAAAGTTGAAGATCTTAGCTATAACAAGAGCAAACGAAATCATGCTAGACATCGCACTTTGTAGTGTTTGCCTGCTTAACCGTTCCCTGCTCCTGTTAAGCTTAAAAAACGCTTTTTACCCGATTTACAGCTGGATAAAATGATGCATTAGCCATAGAAACTCTCAAGAATAAACGGCAAACAGAATAGGAACTTTCGTATTCTTGATTCCCTCCTAAGTATGGAATATCTTATTTATCAATACTTAAAGACGAAAATCCAAGTAAATTTTAGCAACCTACAAAAAGGATAAAGAGAAAAAGAGCCTTGACGGAAGAGGCGTATTAATTTCGGGAGGACAGTTGTTCGAAAATAAGCAAAAGACCAAAAATTATAAATAATTAAATTACGCGTTTGCTATTTGACAAGCCGATCAAAAAAAGGAAGCTTTTTTCAGAGGAAAGATTGCGTAAATCTTTCCAATTGAGTGATAATAATGAGTTTACAAAGATTTTGCGACACAAAGAAGGGAGCAGTGTGCATCTAAACAGTGAATACTCTTTTTCAAGCAAATAATAGCTTTAGCAAATGCGAAGAATAAAACTTAACCGGCAACCTTGATATATTTGCAGCTACTATGCTATCACCAATAATGAGTATGCTATTGTAACAACTGCTATTTAATATTAATCGAGTATTATTTTCATCGACGAGATGGCAAGTATGAATATCAACCTGTTAATATTTATAAATCTAGTGATACTATGCATATCATTCAATTTTAGAGCCATTCTTCCTTTTATCATTGCTATTTGCTGGCAAAACAAGAGTTATCCCACCTTTCGAGAGGAGACGGTAGTCGTTTTGGCGTAGCCATTATCGAGCCTGAATCATGAGATAAGTACCTATCCATTTACAACCCATTGTGTTTGTTCTGATTATTTCAAACAATTTTTGATTCTCTTGAGCATGCGATCTGGTAGATTGGTTTAGAACTCGTATGTATGATCTTCGGTGTTGATGAGTAAACTGAAAGTGTCATCAATTAAATTGAGATTAGCCTGTTTCCACTCGCTTTTAATGCTGTCGTCTGTGGACTCTATCTTTGATTGTTATACCACTTTTTTATCTTTTGAAGCCGCCTCTATCGTTTTTTCTTTTGTATTAATCGGCTTTTCTTTTTTTTATATCTACTTTTCTTTTGTTTCTATTGACTTTTCTTTTGGTTCGATCGGCTTTTCTTTCTGTTCAATCGGCTTTGCTTTTGTTTCGATCGGCTTTTCTTTCTGTTCAATCGGCTTTGCTTTTGTTTCTATTGGCTTTTCTTTTGGTTCGATGGGTTTTTCTTTTATATCTTTGGTATTGTTGTCTCGCTTTGGTGTTGATTTAGTTGGAATTTCCTTTGGTTTTTCAACAGGCTTTTATTATTATAGCTCAACTTCCTCATCTTCATCTTCATCTTCGTCAGCTTATTCTTATTCTTATACTTCTTGTTTTTTCAATTTACTCTTCTTTTCCTTATTGACACTTTATGTTGTATCAGCAGCAAATTTCTCTTCGCGAACTGATCCTTCAACTTTATTACTCTACTACTCATTACCTTCCTAGTTTTGAACTTGACCGATTTACAGTAATTTATCCAGCCATACTGGATTTGGGGCATGTTAATAAGGCGCTAAGACTACGTACTAAAACTTTAAGCTTTTGGAATTCATCCAGGAATATGAGTTGTCCAACTCTAACATGTAGATTCCTCGCTTAGTGGCAATGAAGGTTGATTTAGCATTATCAGTCAACTTCTCCTCAGTAAATAATTATTTTTTAATCTCTACCTTGCTTTAGAAGTCCCCCACGTAAAACAGGCGCATAGTAATGTCTCGGTTCTAAATATTAAGCCAAAAATAAAATAGAGAATTTTAGTGATAGATCTCAATTGTTCTGATTTCCTTTTTGCCCGCTCCAACCTGTATGACTTGTTGAATTCCTAAAGGGTTGTAAGGAGACACTTATTCCTTCGGTTGCCCCACTGCCTGATCTTTAAATTGAGCTACCAATGAATCCACCCAATCCCATTTCTCCCTTACAGCTAACTATAAGCCTTCAGCCCCAAGTTTTCTCGCTATCTTGAAGAAAGTTACTAACTCATTGGTCAGAGAAAACCTTACAGCCTAAGATGCCTTGGAAAAGGCTGTCATAAATAGTCGTTCCGCGATTTGTTTTTTATCTTGAAAGAAGAGAAGATAGTATCTACTTGTGAGATCTACAATGTCCCTAAGTTATTTAGGTGAGAGATCCAAACTAAGAATGGCTCGAAGCAAGGTTCTAACTAAGGAACGATATGGAGTTCTGGTTTGAACAAAGTACTGAATTTATTAGTTATAGAAAAGTGCATCATGAGTAGTGGTATCTTTTTAATCTCGAGATCCCTCAGACATAGCGACATTATAGTGGATTTGAGGCAAAAGCACGCGCAGGAGTTAAATTAAATCATCCGCCTAAAACTCAACTGATGATTTGAGTAGATTTTGCACATCACGAGATATATAGCTGAAATACACAATTAGTTCAGCATAGTGATTGAGAGGCAGCTTTCCAGGTTGCCACTGCAGCACAGCTGGTAGTAGATGAGGTTGTATATTCTTTTTGAGCTTGTCTAACTTATCCATCCAAGATAATAGCATAGCCAGCACCCTAAATGAAGTATCATCAAGGTTAACCCGAGCACTCATGCAGTGCTTCATATAATTCAGAGTTAGTAAAACCTCTGAATAAGCACCACTGTGGGCCATTAGTGCACTATCCATTGTCGGCAGGATTTTTCCTTGCCTGAGAAAGTGCAGGGAGGCGTAAGTGAGCAGAAAGTTCTGTTGTGAAGTTTTTGCTGGTTGAGACAGCATTTAGTTTGTGGGATCGGCCTATTCGATACTGTTGAGCAGATCGATCTCTGATTTACGCATTAATAATATGAAAATATTTCGAAACGATAAAATAATGGTGATAGTCATATCTTAAATCGATCTTAATTTTTGTAGGGTCTATTACAGATCACCAAAATTTAATACAGCATCAGAAGATAGATCTTTAAATGATGAAATGTTAGTTGTGCCTATTTTATATTGATATAGACTGATTTAAATGCGAGGAGAGGAGAACAAATCTGCTCGCAAGGAACAGACCAAGTAAAATCCATTTGGGGAAAAGATCGACCTAGATAGACTACACTACTATCGGGCGTTGGAGTCTGCCAAGAAGAAGGAGGCGCAAGGCGAGTAGAAATTTAAGCAACCCATCAATATCAATATCTTTCGAGAGGACATGCGTCGGCAGCAGAGAGATTTTCATCAGGTAAACCACTAGTTCCTTAAAATGTCGAGCACGATGGCCACCAGTGCCAACAACAAACTGAAGTTCAAATAAATTGAATTATCTTCATAAAAGCAAGCTAACTTTTCTAAGGGCAACACGAATAACAAAAACATATACAAGCGTGCTCCGACAGTGCATGTCGCTCTAGACAATGTGGAGTTTAACTGCGCTCTTATCAGTCAAAAAATTCAAATCAAAGATATATACCTAATATTTCCTTTTCGATGGGAGAGCATCATCTTTCAATCACACAACTGCCTCAGTTCAGATTTTGTCTTCTTTTTGTTTTAGAGTAAGGAAGAAATTGCAGAGAATCTTAAAGCTAAACTGGATGCGATCGGGGACGAGGGAATGACGGAGTTCAAAAGCAACCTTAGTCGAACTTTTAAGAATGTCAGCTTCTTCGACTATTTGTATTTTATCAATAGTAAGCCGAGACTGGATAAATAAACGAAAGAAAAACAGGAGAAGCGGATTATCAAGGCGAGTGCTCCACCGAAAAACGAAGGATAAGTGGTGTACCCCGATTATATCCTTTAAATTGCAGCTTGCAACGCGAGTTATCTCAGTAAAATCGACGAGGACCAAGATGAAAAGAGCTTATTCAATCACGACGAGATTTGCATTACTGAGATTGAGACTTGTGAAAGAATGATTATTTGCGAAGAAACAGATGTGCTCGACGATGGAGAAAATTTATGTTTTGATTCCATACAGGAATACTCGGACTATAAATATCAGAAAGGAATTGACTTTAAAAATCAAAAAATCTTCGAAAAAGATGCGATAATCAACACAAACATCCGCAACATCATATCGACTGAGAAGATCTATCTGGTTTAAATCATTTAGGAGGTTAATAGTTACATTCGCCTTTCGAAGGAATGCGACGGTACTTCCATTATGGGCAAAGTCTATCAGCATCTCATCAATAAGGCCGACTAATACCTCAGACTGCTTTGTGGTTACACGGAAAGCAAGATACTCACCACTTTTAATATCGAAAATTATCAAGAAAAGATATATATTTTCATTGAGAAGAGTATTAGGTATAAAAAGGAGTTGAAAAATATTAATCCTTAACTATTGAAGGAGTTTCCGGTTTTGGAGATTTGGTTCAAATTGCCAGATAATTTGCTGGGATACTCGAGGTAAGAGCTGCATTAAACTTTCTATAAGCTAATGGATGCCATTATTGTGTTTGAATAAAAGATTCGAGCCAAATAACTCTACGACAATCTGAAAACAAAAAGACCTGGCTTAAGATATCTATGAAAATGATATGGCTCTCTAGGATTTTTGTAAAAAAATATTGGTTCTTTGATAGTAATAAATCAGTTATGAATAATCCTCCCTCATTTATTTAATCTCCTTTTTAATACTTCATTACTCAATCTGTTATCAATTAGTTGAGCGAGTTGATCATGTAAAGTTGCATTCCTATTGCAAAAAATATATGTTTGGAAATTAAACAGCCTTTTTTACATCAATGGATTAGTCTACTTAGACGATTCTTCTTTTGTTTGAGCTTGCCAGATGACTTACCTTGTGTTGATCTTGAGTTTACTTGCATCTTCCACTTTACTATTTATTTTTTCAAGGATTTTCCTATGTCTATCTAAATGAGCAATATATACATTTGCTGTTGGTCTCTTTTTGAGATTAAGCAATTTATACAAAATGATATGCTTCTTCGACCTAATAATCTAAAAAACGCATTTTTTGGAGTTATTATTTCATACCTGTCTATACCATCGTCTTATCACTATCTGAAAGTTAAAGGTACACCCCAATATAAAGGGCCGAACTTTTCTTCCATCATTCAAAGAAGAATTTCTCTAAGAAGTTGTGTTGCACGAGTTATTGACAAATTAGGTCCATGTTTCTTTTGCTTTTCTATTATAAATTTTAAAAAATTAAATACAATGAAGAAATGATTGGTGAAATATGCAATAATTATAAGTTAGTACAGATAATAGTTTACGATAAGGAATCATCTGAACTATGCCTGTATCGGGCCGTCCAGAACGTTGGTTGTAACGGATTTCCAATTTATATTTTGATTGCAATTCATTTATACATAAAATACTGATCCTTTGATCAACTCTTCAGCTTAAGAATTAACTTTTTGAGAGAAGTAATTAAAATCAAATATAAATGCATCGCTAAAGTCGCAATTCGGAAATAGAAACGCGTCTTTCCATAGACGCAATGGAACTACTAATTTTGCAGTACTAGTTGCTCCCATTCGAGCTTTCAACAATTGCCAAACCAGAAAGTTTGCTCATAGTCTTTAATTTCCCTTTTTCCAGAGATAGAAAATTTTCAAAAACAAATGGAAGATAAATTAAATGCAAGCAGAAAAAAATTTCTCTCATCAACTGAGCAAATTGATCCCACTAAATATTGCAAATATATTTTTAGAATCAAACACTCTTTTTCATCAAGTATTTTGTCCGACTACTATTTCTTCCATACGATGTTACGATGTTAGGAGTCTTATTCTTGTTATTTCAGTGTTTTATCACTCTTTTTTTCTTCGCAGCAACATAATTCGGCAATTTATCGTATAAGGGTGACTAAAAGTCCAAGTAAAGTTGCTCCTGCTCCTATTTTTATTGGAATGGAATTATTTTCGCTTAGTGTGGTAGTGATGACCTTTGAATTGTTCGTTTAGATAGTTTCATATGTCAATTGGTTGCCACTTGTTGTGACGTTTTAAATTACACCTCCAGGTATTATAACCGAGATGCTAGATTATTCTGCTCTACTGTAGTATATTATGGTTGAGAGGCAAATCACAAGACAGCAAATGAGCGCTATTATCTTGGTGATTGAGGATCTCTTTTACTTGGAGGTTTTTTTTCCCAAATTATTTTTCTAATTGATTCTAAATGAGCAGTATGTACCTTAATTAGCGTTCTCTTGCTTCAATTAAACTGTTTCTACAATTTGATATGCTTCTTCGATACAAAAGATTAAACAAAGGCTGATTTGAAGAATATATCTTCAAGTTGTTCAAGACAGTTTCCTTCTCATTCCCTTAAAGTTAGAGAAATGCCAGCATAGCAAGACCGCCTTTTTAATATTCTGTATAGAAAAATTGTCCTGAGAGCTCGTTTAATCTGAGTTGTTCAAGAAGTGCATTTTTTCTTTGTTGCATGTTTTTACTTTTTCTATTGTAAGTTCAAAATAAATATGATGGAAAAATGATTGGTGAAATAAGCAATATTTTAAATGTTAGTGTAGCATAGTTGGCGCTCTAAATTATTAGATTAAAGCGCGGACATCACGCATGGTGTTGGCTGGAGTGGGTTTCTAACTTATACTTTGATGCACTTCATTTATGCATAAAATACTCGTCCTTCTTCAACCTACGCATTAATTTTTGGAGACGATAATTGACATCAAAAATGCAGCGCTAAGTCGTCATTCGGTAATAGGAAGGCTTCTTCGAATAGATGCAATCAAACTGCTAGTTTTGCTGGACTAGCTGCTTCCATCTTGCTTTCATAATGAAACATAAAGTCTACCGGCAATCCTTAATGGTCCTTTTGAGGAATTTGAGCTCAGTCATTTTTAAAAGCAAATGGAAGACTCTATTAACTGCGAAGCGATAAAATCTGCTTAATCAACATCGCAAATTGATCCCACCGAATCCCTATTAAAAGTATATTTTTAGAAATCAACCACTTTTTTTCATCAAGGATTAAGTCTAATTATCCCAATATTATTATTGAGTATCCTCTTTGTCTGTCCATCTGATTTTTTGTGTGTTGATATTCTTGTTCTGTTAATATTTTGCTGTTTCTTTTTTTTCTTCATAAGAAGAAGTCGACTCATTATTTTATGAACCAGTGGCTTGTGGATGCTAAAGTTTTCCAGGCAAGTACTAATCAAATTGTTGTGATGATTTAGATGATTTATGTATTCTCTGTTTGGGTGATTTAGTAATGAAATTCGGAACTACTTATTGTGATATTGAACTTTGCATTTCCCGGTCTTTTAACTAAGACTTTATTTTATTCTCCTCTACTGAAATAGATTACGGTTGCGAACGCAATCCCACCGATAATCTTTATTTTTTTGTATCTAAAGTTTAGCCTTTGGTTGAAGTTTTTTTATTTTTTGTCGTATTTAACTGTTTTTATCTAAATGAGCAGTATGTACCTTTATACGCGTTCTCTTGCTTCAATTAAACTGTTTCTACAATTTGATATGCTTCTTCGATACAAAAGATTAAACAAAGGCTGATTTGAAGAATATATCTTCAAGTTGTTCAAGACAGTTTCCTTCTCATTCCCTTAAAGTTAGAGAAATGCCAGCATAGCAAGACCGCCTTTTTAATATTCTGTATAGAAAAATTGTCCTGAGAGCTCGTTTAATCTGAGTTGTTCAAGAAGTGCATTTTTTCTTTGTTGCATGTTTTTACTTTTTCTATTGTAAGTTCAAAATAAATATGATGGAAAAATGATTGGTGAAATAAGCAATATTTTAAATGTTAGTGTAGCATAGTTGGCGCTCTAAATTATTAGATTAAAGCGCGGACATCACGCATGGTGTTGGCTGGAGTGGGTTTCTAACTTATACTTTGATGCACTTCATTTATGCATAAAATACTCGTCCTTCTTCAACCTACGCATTAATTTTTGGAGACGATAATTGACATCAAAAATGCAGCGCTAAGTCGTCATTCGGTAATAGGAAGGCTTCTTCGAATAGATGCAACGAAACTGCTAGTTTTGCTGGACTAGCTGCTTCCATCTTGCTTTCATAATGAAACATAAAGTCTACCGGCAATCCTATCAAGGTATTATCTTTAAATATAACATCAAATTGTTCAAAGATCTATAAACACTTTCTTGGCTTTATTTTTTGCCTCTCTCTCCTCAATGGCGCGCTTTGCAGCTGTTGCCACTCCAGATTTTGTGTTCTTTTTTCCTGTGGTCTTGGCACTCTCGGCTTTCTTCTTCATCAACTATTCGAAGGCCTCTCTTCATTATTTAAAAATTACCGATCCACCTTGAAATCTTAAGCAGGCTGCTCGGGTTTAACTTCCTCAACTTTCGATTACTCGGCTTTCCCTTACTGCTTTGGTTCTTCGCCCTCAGCTTTTTTTGCCTTCTTCTTCTTTTTCTTCTTATCTCCCCCTTCCTCAGTCACCTTAGTATCATTGACTTCTTTCAAAAATGCAGCTAATTATTATTTTTACTGCTGCTTTTTACTTTTCTTTACTTCCTTCTTTACTTCCACTTCCTCCACAGCCACTTCCTTGGGCTCTAGTTCAGTGGGAGAACTTTCTTCCTGCTTTTATTCTTCACTCTCTGAGTTTTAGTCATTTGCAAAGGCAAATGGATTTTTAACTGTGTCCAAATGGAAGGCTTTCTTTTATAGTTTTTCAGCCTTGAAACCTCCCTTGACTGTCTTCAGATGAGCAAACTATCCTCTGAATTTTTTCTTGGCATCGAAGGGTACGATGTGTGCTTCCTTCTATTTCTTCTTATTTTCTTCCTGAGGTTCTTAAGCCACAACTATTTGTTATTTTTTTGCCTCCTTGACTGGCTGTACTTCCTTTTAGGAATGTTCCGAATCTGACTCGTCTTCATCACTTGAGATATTGTTCCATTTATCTACCCCTGAATTATAATAGATCAACTTTTGACGTTTTGGGTGGGCTCTGCGGCTTGGACTTGTATTTGCTCTGACATTTGTGAGGTAAAATAATATTTAATATATATTATTTAAAATATCTAAAAGTAAGAACATATCCTGCACAAACAATACCAAATAAGAAAAAATATAAGTGTTATCACATCCGAATATATTCTATCAAAAAATAAATGAGCCATGCAATTGTAAAATTATCAATGCTTCGTCTAATTGTCTCCTGATCCGAAGATACGAATTTTATCATTCCAACTATAGAAGAATATAATAGCATAATATACCAAATATATATCAATTTATTATCTACAGTCCAAGAAATCATTTCCACCATTTATCAATGTTCAAAATATTTGCCATTGTATCCAAACCTTTATTCAGAATTGTATGCGATTTACCTCTTACTTGCCGCTTTTAGTGGTGCTGCTCTCTTCCTATTCTAGCCTCGATCTTCTTTTTCAAATGCTCGTCGTATTCTCTCTTGACTTTGACTATTTTATCCATTTCGCATAATTCCTCCTCCATGGTTTCGATTTCATCATTATTTTCGAATTTGACCTTCTGCAGCGTAATTATTCTTTATTCTAATTACTATAAGTCTTTCTCTATCTGAATGCTGACACTGTGGCACTCCGATATTGAAGTTGAAAGTTGATCGAAGTTGGAATGATTTTTAGATGGCTCATTATAATGCGTGATACTGTATAATTCTCTAACAGTGTGTATTAAAGTTTCAATCATTAACACTTTAACTTGCTTGCTAATTGGCATTTTTAAAATACGCTGTAGTTTTTCTTGGCTTTCATTTTGTAAGTAATCCAAATAAGTAACAGAGGTAGTCATCTCTAAAATATTATTATTATTAATGCCTTTCAGAAAATGGAAAAAACAACTTTTTAGTAATATCACCCTTGGTCAGAATTGATTGAATTTTTTGGGTATAATCAATATTATTGTTCATAAATTATATTTCGAATTTATCAATCATTTTTCTCGATACTCATCCGAATAAATGTTCTTTTTTAATGAGAATATCTTAATAGCAAAGTAGAACATTGGTATAATTAATTTCCACCAAGCAGGTATGCGATCAATGATACTATTAAATTACATTATGGAATAATTAAAAATACTATTAATAATATCGATTCAGTATCCCATCTCCAATCCATATCTACTTAATTTAGGGCAAGAAAGATGTACTTCGTCTTTCTTGGGCGAAGATGCATTGAGATAATTCTCTGGGCAAATGGATTGTCGTTGTTGATTATATTATTTTGGTTATGTTAGTTTAATCTGCAGTTTTAACGAAAGTACTGGCAGATAAAATTTTACTAATTGCTCTGATTGACAAACTTTTAAGTGATATTCTCCATGACACTAAACATCTTGATAGGGGCAATAGCATGTTTCATTGCAAATAACCCCCCACTATTTCAGTGGGAGACTATCTCAAAAGTAAACCGTCTATGAAATCAGGAATTGCCAAGTTTGCCAATGCTTCTAACTCTATCTTCGTGCTATCTCTCATCTATATTGACCGTCTCCAGTAATCAATTTAAAATTTTGTTATTAATCCCTTCTGTATTCATCGGTAGACCTTTCATTATTTAGTTTGCTGATAACAACTGTCATGATAGCTGCAAAGTACGCTGATGACTTCTTTTACAAGAATGAATACTATGCTAAAATCGGGGGTATTTCTAAACTGGAGATCAATGCCCTTGAAATATAACTCCTCAAAAAATTGAATTATCATCTGTATATTAGTGAATCTGAATTTATGGTCTATCTGGATCGATTAGAGGCGTATAGGGACGTGAACCAGCCCCGTGTCGAAAATTAAAAAATTCTTTGAATTTGTATATAGCTTATGAACGATGATTCATGCAATCTAATTTAAAATAGAATGACTTCTACTTATTATTCATAATAATTATATAAAGTATTGAGGAATTTGTGAAATCAACCTTTCAGGTAACTCTGCAAAGAAAATTGAGTTTAAATGTTATCAATTATGGGTGGTTATCGCTGCATTTACTATTTTGAACCACTAAAATCAAAAGATTTGAAGAGTTCTGAGTTAGTTGATTATTACATTGAATATGTGGTCTTTAAAGAATATTAGATATAATTGTTTTTTCCTAATCATCACTCTCAGCATCAGAAAATGAATCACAGTGCGGGATAGGCTGCTCGAGATGAGATTGAGTCCAATTGAATTGTAGCATCGAACCACTTTTCACCCAAGGGTGTTATAAAATTTAAGAAATGTTTGTGAAGCCTAGCCGATTTCGTTGCTTCTTTTACAGTAACTGAAATTAAAATATGTATACTCGAGTCATAAAATCAGTAGCTTCATTTGATATTTACACTTTTTAAGTATGGCATATCTTTAATTCGCCCTTCATTATTTACTGATTTAGCTACTCACTGTTTGATCCTTAGAAAGGTCTTTTGCCAAAAAATAACTCGTATGTTATAACTCCAAGGGCATAATAATCAACTGCGTTTGTGTGATTCTGACCAGATAAGACTTCAGGTGCCATATAGCCCAAAGTTCCACCATTTTAGTGACCATTTTCTTTTTTATACAGCTCCGCTAGCCCAAAATCAGTCAGATGTGGAAGACCATGCTCATCAATAATAATATTCTCAGGTTTTAGATCTCTATGAATAATCTTTTTGTGGTGTAAGTACTAAAGAGCTTTCAATATTCCATAAATTAAAAATTCTAAGATAATTAACAGTCCTACTTATCTGATTTTACGCTAGAGAAAGGCGATTATTTAAATAATATCTAAGATCCTTACCTTTTATGTAATACATCAGCAGGTAAAGCCTATTTGTGTCTTGGAAAGCAGCTTTGATGTTGATAACAGAGTCATTTGGGTCCGCACAAAGCGTAGTTAGGATAGTTCTTTCTTTCATAATTGCCTTCACGCTCTTTTTGGCAATAATTTTAGTTTTTGCCATAACTTTGAGAGCATAAAGTTGATGGGTTGACCTCTCAGAGACTTTCCAAACTTTACCAAAACCTCCAGTTCCAATAATCTAAAGAAACTTAAAGTCCTATTTTTTATCTATATATCAATAATCTTACAGTGGTTTGGCTCTTATGATTTACTCCTTTCAAATTTGCATGTCCCCATTGAAAGTTTTTGAAAAATAATATATTAATATTAATTAAACATCGGAAATGAACGTTTTATCAAATGACTTCAAATATACACAAGTTAAATGATGACAGCCTTTCTCCCTCCTTCTTTTTTCTGGCGTCCTCAGAAATTTATTGGATTATTTAATTTTAAAGATAGCATATAAGCTTCTATTTATTATTATCTAATATCATATCTAATTTTTATATTCATATTTTCAACATTGTTGCTTATTTAATTTACTTACTTTTCAGGTCAAATCATCACAAAGCTATTACATTTAACTCTGGCAGTTAGAGAATAAGGACACTTGCTGTTCTTAAAATATTTTTAAAATAATTATTCATGGCGATTAGATAGTTATGCACTGATCATTTATAGAAATTAAAGTCTTTTTGCGTGCGTCTTACCACTGTCTTGTACGCTTTATCGAAATCTTGCTGCGTGATCACGTATCTATTTTTACGTACTGCCTTCATTCCGGCCTATTGACAGATGCTTGCTATATCGGCAGCACTGATCTGGTCAGGCCGACTCACATATTGCTCCAAATCAACATCTTAAGCAAGATTCATCTTAGATGTAACTGTTTGGAAAATCAAACGCTTTTGTCTTCGGTCGGGGAGTGGAAATTCAATTTTCCTATCGAGTCTGCCAGGTCGAAGGAGGGCTGGATCAAGTGTATCTGCTCTGTTGGTTGACATAATAACCTTCACATTTACATTTTGTTCAAAACCATCCATTTGATTCAGCAATTCAATGAGTACTCTTTGAACCTCCCGATCAGCTCCTGTTTGAGCATCAAAACGCCTGAATAATTAGTAAAGTACTTGGTGGCTATTGAGTCGACTTAGTCAATGAATACTATGGAAGGTGAATTTTCTTTGGCCATCTTAAAAACATCTCTAACCATCCTTGGACCTTCTCCTAAATATTTTTGAACAAATTATGATCCCACTACTCTGATGAAAGTCGCAGTGGTGATGTTTGCCACAGCCTTTGCCATCATTGTTTTGCCTGTTCCTGGAGGGCCATACAGCAACACTCCCTTTGGAGGATCAATTCCAATTTGAGAGTATAATTCGGGATAAGTCAAAGGGAGTTAGACTGCTTCTCTCAATTCTTGTTTTTGAGAGTCACAACCTCCGATATCTGCGAAGGTGACATCTGGTTTTTCTTGAACCTGCATCATCTGAATGGCAGCATCTGATTCAGATGGAAGAATATCTACAACAGAGTAACTGTGTCTATGCATGGCTATGCTGGTGGATGTTTTAAGTTTTTCTCTATCGATAGTGGACAGTACACGCACATAATAGTTGGTTCCTCCAGTAGAGTTAACCAATCCATGATTTTAGTCTATCATCTCCACAAACTGACCAACGACTAATGGCACTGCTTGAATGCGCTTAAGCTCTTCTTTGGACCGTAGTTCTTAGCTGAATAATAAAAATACTACCGCTTGAGTTTGATTTGGTCCTCTTTGATGTATTCCTCTTGAATACTGAGAAAGTCCAAATATTTGTTTAATTCTTGAAGTTTGCTATAGAGGTTTTCTTCTTCGGCTTTGTTATGCTAATGCTTGAGCATATTTTCAGTGTTTGCTTCAATCTCCATCTTTGCAATTTAAATTATATTTAAATTATAGCTTATTCATTACTTGGCTGTCGAATCTAATATTTTGATGATTATGCTACATATCCAAATAAAGGATTAAGAATTTTAATAAATATCTTAAAGAGTAGAAGGAAATCATTTAAACAAGTGAGCAATTATTGAATTAATACCAATCTTTCTTTATCTTTACTTTTTTATATATTTTTGCCTCTATTATCATTCTCAATTTTTTCCCTACTCCTTCAAAAATATCTTCTTTGCAACAATAAAGAAAATATTCTGATTAAATATAATCATATCAAATGAATTGACAGCTAATTAATAAAAGCAAAATTATTATCATTCCACCCACATTTTCAATAAATAAATTTATAAAAGGAGAATCGACCCTTTGGAAGCTGCCTTATTAATTGATTGTTTAATTTTTATTTTGATTAAATTGGATATTTTAGTTGTATCATGAAAGGAGCCAAAGGAGCACCCGCTGCCAAGCCTACCACTCAACCCGCCAAGTCTAATGTTCCTGAAAAGAAAGCTTTTAAAGCAGAGGATTATGCCACACTCACCATTCCCGTTGAGGAAGTCAGAGACATCAAAACAGCCTTCGATATCTTCGACAGCGATCTTAGTGGTATTGTTGATCCACAAGAACTTAAAGCTGCCTTCCAAGCTCTTGGCTTTGGAGGAGGCAACAAATTCATCTATCAGATTCTGGCTGAACTCGATGACGACCAGTCAGGAGGTATCGACTTCCAAGAATTTTTGAGATTGGCCACAGCCAAATTGTCCGACAAAGAGGGTCGCGCTGAAATTGACAAGGTCTGGGGTTCTTTCGATGTCAACAAAACCGTATTTATAATGTGATTCAGGGTAAGATAACTGCTTCCGAACTTAAAAAAGTCGCCCACGAATTGGGTGAAGATCTAAATGACGAGGAAATTGAGCACATTTTCTTCAAAGCCGATTTGGACGATGATGGTTTCGTGACTGGTGACGACTTCTACAACATCATGACTCATAAAGTTTATTGGGAGCAATGATTCTATGGGATATATTCAAATAATCCTTCACTTAGTATTTTAAGCTCATTTGTTGTTGATATATATTGTAACAATATTCTCCTTATAAAGCCTATCTGATCTAGAATGGCGAATGACGGAGGGCGAATGGATTGTATAGGAGAGGTTGAAGTGGAATTAAAAAGTTAATATTAATCATTTAGTTCAGTAAAGAGTTAGAAAAGGGTGAGCTGCTAATTCAGAAATACATTGTCTTTTTCTAGGATTTTTTTCTAGAGCTTTTTGCAAAAAATCTATTGCAAATTTGTTCGATATTTTATCAAATTCGATTTCTTCGTATAACTGTATAAGATTTAACCTTACAATTTTTTTGAGATCTTGGAGATTGTGAATTTTAAAGGGATTTTACTGAGTGAACAACTCGTATGTTATGATCCCAATTGCCCAAATATCCACAGATTGGTTATATTATGATTGAGCGATGAGTTATGGAGCAAGATATAAGGGGGTGCCACATAGTGTTAACAGCAGTTCGTTATTAGGATTATATACTGACCACCCAAAATCACATATTTTGATCGTATTATACTATATAAGTTAAATCGTACCATCGTTAGGAGAATATTCTCAGGTTTGATATCCCTGTGAATAATGGAATTCTTATGAATATATTACACAGAATTGCACAATTGCCCGACTATTTTAGAAATTTAATTTTTTTGTGAGAGTTTAGTGTTGTTGTACCTAGGCTGTTTGAGGGCTTGAAATAAGTTCTGATCTGTTGCACATTAGCAAATGAGATAGATATATTCTTGATCATGAAAGCAACCATACAGTTTAGCTATATTTGGGTGATGGAGAAATGAATGAATTTTTATTTCATTCATCACATTCTCTTCAACTTTCAAGGCTTTCATCTTCTCCTTTTACATAATTTTTAAGGCACATAAAAATCCAGATATTTTTTCAACTGCCATATAGACCTCACTGTAAGTGCCTGATCCTATCTTGTTGAGAATGCAGAAGTCACTAATCCTGAATTATTTACTACTGATAGTTTATTATATTATAGGCATTTGATTTAATTTTTTTGAAGAATCTTCACATTCAAGAAAAGTTGATTTTGTTAAAGGACAATTAATTTAATGATTAGATTGTGGTAGTATTGTTAAATTCTAACAGTTTTTTATCTTGGTCTTGAGATGTGTTTTGCGCTTTAGAGGCTTTGTTTTGAAACTGAGGGCGTTATCATCTCCAAAAGTGGACTATAATTCACTATTAGAGTGTTTTAACTGTGTATCAGTACTTTTAGAATCAAAGCTATGGTTGAGAGTAGGATTTGATGAATCTAATTTTTCAATGTGTGCTGTCTAGCACGCAGATATCTTAAGTCTTCTTGCATGCCTCTTGATGGAGAAAAACTTTTCCTTTGATTCCTATTTAAATTTCTTAAGATCTGCAGAAACATGTCCGAAAAGTTAGGTGATTTGCATATTAAAAATTGAAACTATATAAGTGCAAAATAGTAAATAGGGTCAGTAATAGCGGTCTTTTAAAACTAAAACTAAAAACTCTCAAATGAGTTCATAAATGTTTATTTTCGCCAAGATTCTTCAGGTGATAATTTATACTTTATCATATAATGATTAAATGATTTATGTTTATGTCATCAAATTTTTTTGAATTTTTACAATCCACTTACAAACGTCGGAATTTTTTGAATTTTTACGACTAGCGGGTAGCATATCAATGAATAAAATTTCAATTAAGTTTTTAGTTAAAATTCAAAGGACATCTGTTATGAAAAATCTTTATTAAAAGATGTTTGATTGGATAGGCAGATACTCGCATTTTAAATAAATTATTTCTGCAATGCCAAAAATCACCATCACTATCCTCAATTAAGATACGATTTGTTTTGGTGATTTCAAACTTGAAGAATGTGTAAAATTGGTAAATACTTTTTTATTTTTAAAGGTAGATCAGGGATTTAGCTTTATTGTATTTTTAAGAAAACAAGATAAATATCTGATTTGACAATGACTCAAGAACGAAAGTTTTTGATAAATCAATTGAGTATTCAAGATATATTTATTAAATAGGTTTTCGAAATTATTGTTGTATTGGTGAAATATGGTTTACCATAATGATGTCATTGTTAGTATGAATTAACCATCATAATCATATTATCGGTTGATACTTGAACAATTGAGCATATACGTGTAGGAGGATAATTGCTACCCAATACTCATGCATATTACTCTTTAAAATTCAAATGAATGATGATTTTAAAACGATTGGATTCGAATCATAAGATGATTATTAAAACAAAAAGATGAAAATGTGTTAAAAAATAACTACACAATTAGTTTAATATAATATTTAGTCAAAATTTTCACAATTTATCTAGATTTGATATTCTTAAATAATCTATAATGATTAGATCATTATTCTTTCTCCTATTCCTACACTTTTTTCCAATAGAATTTGAAAGAACCAAACTCCACTCCCTGTAGGCAGATTACTAAATTAGCGGGGAGGATGATCTTAAAAGCCAGGGCAGAAAGGAGAGAAATGGATCCTAGCATCAGGCAAAGAAGATTTTCTTTAAAGCTCAACTCCACTGTTTTGAGAGACTCACCACCATACTTGACCATTGTCAGTTGAATGATGATTGTGCATACCAATATGACAAGGAACAGTTTGTTGTTGAAAAAGTTTTAGAATACGTTGTATTCATCAGCTTTCAATTTACGAGCATTGATTTCATTGAAGACCTGCAACAAGACGAACACGTTGAAGAAAATTGAGTAATGCTTGCCAGTCTCATCATTCCAATCTTTCACAAGAAGTGACGAAGGAATTCCGAAAATTTCAGGACCTAAATTATTAAATATTTACCTTTGAATAGGATTACACCAAGGATTATAATTTGGACGATGCCTTGACTGATGATGAATTTCCACATTTGACCAGTAATGAGGCCTTCACGCTTGGAGTATGGTTTACGCTTGAGAAGTTCATCACATGGAGGCTCAGTAGCTAAGGCTAGGGAGGCTAATGTATCCATAATAAGGTTTACCCACAACATCTGAATGGGATTCAAAGGAGATTCTCTGAGAATAGCACCTCCGACAAAGGCCATAACTAGGGCTACAAAGTTTACTGTAAGCTGAAACTGTAAGAATTTTCGAATAGAATCGAAGATATTTCGACCCCATTTCATGGCAGTTACGATGGAACAGAAGTTATCATCAAGGAGAATGATTCCTGAGGCCTCTTTGGCAACTTATGTGCCAGCAATACCCATAGCAAAACCGATATCAGCTTTCTTGAGAGCAGGAGCATCATTAGTACCGTCTCCAGTCATAGCAACGACGTGGTCAAGTTGTTTGAGGCCAGTAGTGATGAGATATTTATCGTCAGGAGAAGATCTAGCCAACACTCTAAGTTGATCTCTGACCAGTTTAAAGTTTTCGATATCACCGACTGTTTCTTTCCCCTCTTATTCTCCTACAGCCTCTTCCTTTACTAAACCGCCGACAAAGCTTCTAAACTATTTACCTTCCATGACAGTATAATCTCCCTCAGATGGTTCCCAATCATGATCAAGAATTCCTGCTTCCTTAGCAATAGCGATAGCAGTCTGTTTGTTATCTCCAGTGACCATTCTAACGGTGACTCCTCCCTCTTTACACATCTGAACTGCTTCTTTGATACCTTCTCTTAGTGGATCTTTAATTCCTACCATTCCCAAGATAACGAGATCCTTCTCAATTTGACTCCACTCTTCAGGAACTGTTTTAACCTCTTTATAAGTGAGGAAAAGAGTTCTGAGGCTGCCTGCAGCGAAGCTATCGATGGTTTAGTTCAATTGTTCGAGGAAATCTTGATTGATTTTTGAAATGCCTCCGTCTCTGTTAACATAACTGGAGCAAGAACTGATCATGAAATCGGGGGCTCCCTTCACAAACAAGTAGAGTTTTCCTTTCTCGTCCTCATATACTGTGGCCATTTTCTTTTTTTCTGAATTGAAGGGGAAGATCTTTCTGATCTTATCTCTGTTCCTGAACTTTTCATAGTCGTAATCCATTCTGTATGCAACCTAAAGAAGGGCGCACTCTGTTTTGTTACCATTTTGCTCGATTTTCAATGCTTGTCCTTTTTATGAAACAAATTTAGGGTTGGCATTGGAGTTATTGCAAATACCAAGACACAATAGTTTGCATGTGTTAGGACTAACGATTTATTGGGCAATTGTCTCATGAACTCCTTGTTCAGCAAAGATTTTAGTTACTGTCATGAGGTTCTTTGTGAGTGTGCCTGTCTTATCTGAACAGATATTGTCAGCACCACCCATAGTTTAACAGGCCTGCAAATATCGGACCAAGTTGTTTTCATCTTTCATCTTTCCAACTGAATAGGCGAGAGCAATCGTCACTGATAGGGGCAATCCTTCAGGTACGGCAACCACCACAATAGAAACAGCGATGATAAAGTACTCAATAACTTCATGAATTGTTTCGACTGAGATAAAGCTCTCGATAAAGCCTTCAACAATGCAATCGTAGACGTAGTGAATGAACATAGCAGCAAAGGTTGCAGCTGCAGAATACATGCCTACCTGTCCCACTTTATCAGCCAAATCAGTTAGCTTAATCTGCAGAGGAGTGTCATCTTGATCTTGTTGAATTTTAAGTTTTAGCTTACCATAGTAAGAATTAACTCCCACTGCGCACACGACCATTAATCCAGTACCTGACATGAGTTTTGAACTAGAAATAAGGAAGGGACTGGCTTCTTCGCCAGCTTCGTAGGTGACTGGTACTCTCTTCTTGATTTCATTCGTCTAGCCAGTTAGAGAGGATTAATCGACCGATATATCATTACCCTCAATCAAGATGCCATCGACTGAGAAGATTTCTCCTGTTGAAATTTGCACCACATCTCCCACAAGCAAATCATAGACGGACATCTTGATCAGATCTCCTCCACGGTAGACGTGTACGTCTTTAGCAGTAGCCATAGCGTTCAGTTTTTGAAATTGTGCTTCTTTAATGTAGTTGTTTCCTGAAGTGACTGTTACAATGATTATCACTGCAATCAAAATTGAAGCGCCCTACATCCAACCTTCAGCCAGACCTTCTGTAAGGATACCGAGCACGAGAGAGATAGCAGCAGCTGCACAGAGGATACGCAACATCTCATCTTCAAAATTTTCCAAAATCTGTTTTATGAAAAAGTTACCAATTCCGTGATAGTCTTAGGGGGCTTGACAATCGGCTGGTTGTCACCAAAGTGCTTGACTCTTGCCTCATGGTCTTTAGCGTCTTTATAGATGCCTTTCTGAATAAGGGAAATAATTACTCTGTAGTGTGTGTGGAGAGCAGTTTCCAATCCTTCGATCTTTCCAAGGTCTTTCAAAGTCTGGAGGGAGTCACCACTGCGAATATTGTCTGGATCAAATAGACTTCTGAGTTGATAATAACGCATACGCTAGTTTGTCTATAGTGGGCGTGAACATGTGGATATTTTAACCCGAATAAAATATAATATCTAATATCTATGGGCGGTTCAGATTAATCATCATTTTTATTTTGGTTGACCCTCAAAATGCATCTTTTCTATTGTTTGCGATCAGTATCCAACATTTTAGACTGTATTTCAATTTATTGACGATTAAGATCTTTCAGCTGAAACGGAACAATAAGAAAATCGACTCGGGATAAGGCCATTTCCATAATCCCATGATAATAGTAAACTTAGTTTAGGAAAAAACAGACTCTATAGTTATCAGTTTCATCTTTCTTCAAAACACATTAATAGGAGAGAGAAAAATTTATCTGCGGCTGGTATTAATTGTCCAACTTAATGCATAAAAAATATAGTAAAATTAGCATAAAGGATTTGACAATAAATTTATGAATTTCAATCAAATTACCTACACGTTTAAATGCAAAACGCTCAAAATTTAAGATAAATTAAAAATGCCTCCTGCGCCTAAAAACCTCAAAATCTTAACGTAAGACCAATTTTTGCGCATTTCCAAATGCTAAAATGGAGGAGCTATTGGTTATAAAATCGTAAAAAAGCAATAATTTTTAATATTAATCTGGAATTTAATAGTCTTAATTAGTTTAAATGCAGGATGAAACATAAAATTAAATCTAAAATTTTGATTATCCATTAAATCCGCTCTCACTCAACTATAATTATGATCTGCATTAATTTTTAATTTAATTAATAAATATTCTCATTTAATTTGCCACATGGTCGTCAAACGCAGAAATCATGGCAGGAACAAAAATAACAGAGGCTTCGTCAAGACCATTGTTTGCGTCAACTGTGGAAGACTCTGTCCTAAGGATAAGGCTGTCAAACGCTTTACCATTAGAGACATCGTCGATGCTTCCTCCAAGAAGGATCTCGAGGAGAACAGAGCCTTCGAGACCTATATCATTCCTAAGTTGTACATCAAAATGCAGTACTGCATTGGTTGCGGGATTCACTCCAGAATTGTGAAAGTGAGATCAAACGAAGACAGAAAGAACAGACAGCCTCCCCAGCGTGTACAAAGAGACGCAGCAGGAAAGGTAGTGACCAAAACTGACGATAAGAAATGATTCTGTCCATACGATGATATCTCACCTAAATCCTTCAAATTTGTAAAAAGTCTAACTTGTTTTGTTTCCATAAATGTCTAAAAAATATACTAATGGATATTGATGAAATAACCCGTTTGCTGGGACAAGAGGCGTGCGATTTGTGATTAATTGTGAAGTATAAAAGAAATGGGATGATTATATTAATTTGTTGAAATGACTCACTACCAGCAAAAATAATAGAGTTACGCCAAGTGGGAGGATACTATATGGATTAGTGTCGAAAAAGAGATTTCGCTCTTTCAAAAAAAAGTCACTGATTGTATGTTAATGCTCGGAGATCTATCAAAAAAGAGTATTGATGACTTCAAAGTCGAACCCTTTCTCGAGGAGGACGTCATACTTGGAGAGGAATTCTATGTTTAAATGATTCGACCCCTTTGCGTCGATAAGGGATATCTACCTAAAAAGCCAACCAAGCCTGAGGATGTTTAAGACATTGAGTTTTAAGAGGAAATCCAAAGGATGGCTTTGCTCTAACCACCAAAAAATGAGGATAAAAAAGATAAAAAAGGCAAGAAAGGAGCAAAAAACCAGGGGGCAAGTCTCAAGAACGATGAAAAGATGAAAATGAAGATTGTCAAGGACAACTTCCAGAAGGACATTGAGCTTGTAATGAAATCGCACTCTCTATAACGTATGCAAATATAATTCGGTCTCAAGCAAAAAAGGATGGAACTGAAGTTGATCACCTTTTTTTATGTCGCCTTCTTCATCCGCAAAAACAAAGTCAATCAAAAGATTGATTAATCGTAAATATTCGAATTGATTAACATCCTCATCAAGATTGTGCGCATTTTTTCAAGATTGCAAGGTACCAGCTTTGTTGATAGCACCAAGAAAATTGAAATATCTCCATCTCTCATCCTTGACCTTAAATTTTGCATTAGGGACCTCAAAGAATTCTATCGCTACACCAATAGAACAGTTATCATTAAGTATCCCAAATTGGTTTACTACACTAACTACGATAAATTCTTCCCCACTTTGGATATCAAGCCCTATCCTAGTCAGATTCAATTTATACAGGCAGTGAAGAGCGCATTAGACTTACGAGGCAACATTGCTCGGCCTACTTTGATTTTCTATCGAACTATGATCGGTAGCGGTAAAACCAGCGCCTCCTTGGCTCTTTCTCAGTTAGTCCACGAATGCAAATTGCTTGACAACAGAAACAACAACATGCAGGTTCTATATACATGCCTAATTGGATCAGTACGAGTGCAGGTTGGCCGCTATTGCTACAATAAACAACAAAAATTTGCACTTGCCGCAATGTAACATTCAATTAAGGACTAAAACTACTACTATCCAAGAATCATTAACAGTTGGAGTTGTCGTAATGAGCCCGTAGTTGATTTAATCATTTCTGATCCTTACTGCACCTATGAAATGCTTGATCGGCATATATTGACCGCTTAGGAGGAGGATATAATGAATCACTAAAAGAACAACCGAAAGACCAAAGTCAAACGTGGTAAACTCTTTCGTTAAAATTTAATTATGTTTGTCGATTAACCTACTGCATTCTGCAAGGATACTGATTCCAAAGCTACTCGCAAATTGTTCGATATTTTGGTAAATTATCCTCCCAAATTAATCATATTAGCTTCAGCTACTATGCCCGGAGCAAGTGAGCTTACCAAGACAATTGAACTCGTACGTCGTAAAAATCCAGATCTGCAGGTGATCGAAGTGAACTCGAAGGAGTTTCAGATTGGTTGTCAGTATTGCAGTTTTAAAGGAGAAGTTATTTTTCCTCATACAGGAGTGAGTAATCGGGCAGAGTTGGCTCAGATTGTGGACATTCTCAAGAAGAATGCGTTTTTGCTGAAGCTCTATACTGGTCCTTCTCTCTTTTTCTTATTACGGAAATGCGAAGAGTTGGGCATTAAAAATTTACCAAAAATTGACGAATTGCCTGAAGTCAAGCAGGATGATATTACCAAAGCTACGTTCAAGATTCTATAGCTCCTTTTGACTTAAAAAGATGGTGTTATAAAGCAGGCTTGCTAATTGGCACAGGATTAAACGATTATGGATTTTAAGGACGAAATCAAGAAGGATTCAGACGATGAGATGTTTGATTTCATGGAAGAGTCTACCAATCAACCTCAATAAACATAGTAGGTTGAGGACAAGAAATAAGATTTTGTCAATTTCAAAAGAATGCTCAAGGGAGACGCTTCCAAGTTCCTTGGAGGCTGTTTGATTGGTACTTCAGATCCAATTTAATTTGCTCATAAAATGTTCTAGAGATGGGTCCGAAAAATCAAGCCAGTGAAAAGACTAAAATAAAAATACGATAAGTAGGTTGAAGACCTAAGCCGTGAGATCAGACTCCTCGAAGATGATACTGAAATGAGAGAAGAAAAGAAAACTCAAAAAATATCAAAATTATAATCTGAAAAGTAGCCTAAATTAAACTTCCCCGAACACAAAAAGATTAATACTTCAGAGCATTACCATAAATATTGCAAAGATAAAGAAGCTGCTCACTTAACCATGCTCATCAAGCCAGTTCCTATCGAGCATAGCAATATTCTCGATCTGATAGAGGAAGTTGATGATTTCATTTTGAAACTGCTCTTCTGTGGAGTTGCCGTCTACGCTGAACGTGGACTGAGTGCCAAGTATTTGGATAAGGTGGAAGAGTTGGCTTCATCTAATTTCTTAGCTTTTATCATTACTGATCAATCACTTTGTTATGGTACAAACTTTCCTATCTCCAATATCATTCTGAGAGATGATCTCGCTTAAAAACTCAATATGAATGAAATGTTTCAGCTCATCGGTCGTGCTGGTAGAGTTGGCCAATCCTGGACTGCTCGAGCTTTCTTGGAGCCCAAAGGTCTTTTCAAGTAATAATTATTTTATTCAGACTTCATGAATATATTCACAACCCAAAAAGTCAAGTAAATGACTAAGGCAGAATCTTTTAATAAATTGCATAGTAACATCTCAACTACCCAATTTTACGGTTGAAAAACATGAATGCCGAAGTAAGATATCTCGATAGTATCTAAAACTCAGACTTCATTTAGATATAAGTACAAAAAAAAGATCAATAACCACATCTCCTGAAAAATATATCATTGGTGCCTTTCATTGCAACCAAAAATGGACCAAAATATCTCTGCAGTAATTAGTACAAATCCTTTAAATACTATACTTTTCCAGATTCGCAATTGACCTATGCTGACATTCCCACAATAAAAAATAAAAAAGATGAGGATGTCATTGACATCGCTGCCTTCTATACTAATTTCAAGGACTTTTTATATAATATTGCTGATCATGCTATCAATCGCATTATCAAAGAAAAACTCGACGGAAAACTCACCAAATTCAATATCATCAGCCACTTCAAGCCCAAAGTCTATTAGCCTTTCTATAATCCAAGCACCAATACTCTGGCAATTCTGCTGGAGTGCAAGGAGGATGAGTCTTTTAAAGTCAACGGCTTCGAGTTCCAAAGGATATAAGATAATAACTTTAACGGTTTTGATTAAATTTTTATCTCGAAAATAAAGAATATTGTAGATTAATCCACAAGGATTAACGAGATATTTGTGGACAATCCTCTGAATGCTCCTTATCCCGAAATTCAAAAAAATATAGCCAATCACCTTTAAATTACTCATCGATAAAAAGCCAAATTTTACCAATAGATGATTACGAAAGCTCGAAAGTAGGCTTAAGTCGACTATAAGCGACTAATCTAACGTGTAGCTGAAAAAGAGTTGCTCCTCCAATCGGAAGACATCACAACGCTCCTCGCCATATAAAAATGTGCGGATTTGGTGAATTGCAGCAACAATCTTTTCCATATCTATCCTTCATTGCGAGATGCCTGGAGAACGGTGACCAGTAAGGTGGACGAAGTGGTCTACCCTCAAAGCAAATGATGTGTATATTGGCAACAAATAATGATTAAAGACATTAGTCCTCTTCTTATTATATTATAATACTATTTACAACAATCATTATTTATTTCTTTTTTATTTTGCATAAAAATCTTTTATAATAGGCTTCGATAATTTGAAAAATCACAGCAACGAACCAATAATATTTAACATAAGTTTTAGAGGAAATGACTCTCCTCGGCTTTTATCAGAAATTATTAGGCATAACGGTTTTTAAGCTAATTCTTCCAACAAGTATTCGCCGTAAAAAGTATTTCCCTTAAATTCCATCCTCATAGGTACATCAATAACAGATGACTGTAAAACCTAAATAGTTTTTATTTTAAAAAGAAGGAGATACTTAAAGTTGAAGGGACATATTTTTTAACAAGTTATCTTTTTTACTTTGAGCTGTCACAGAATATAGCTTTAAAGAATAAATTAATCAACACTAATAGAATATATATCAATCTGACTATATGTCCAGCTTGACATATCGGAAGTCCTGCTTCGGAACTGACATTTTAATCTTCATTCATTGAGAGCATAATTCACTACTGGGAAAAATTGAATTGGTTCAAACTAAGCCTCCACATCTGAGTAGTTGGTCAAGTTATCTTATTAACTTTCTTTCTTGCTATTGTCATAGACAGGTAGGCGTGGAACTTTTCTCCTTTGGGTAGAGTAAAATTTGCTGATGTCGTCCCTAAAAAGTTTATACCGTTTTGAGTTGTTGGACACTGTAACAAAGAGTTTTGCCATGAATTAGTCTTAAATATGTAATTGTTATGAAAATAAAGCAAGAAATAGTTTTAATATCAGCTTATTGATTAATTCTGATATTACTTATACTTTCGTTCTAATCATTACCGCCAAAAGAAATTGTCAAATTCTATCATAAACTATATCTTCAAGAGGATGGTGTACATTTTTGAAAAATAGAAGTTTATTTAAAGCTTAGATAATCATCGATTAAATACAAAATTAAGGTTCTAAACTCCCTCTGCTAAACTTCAAATATTTATTGTTTTTATTTTATTGAATACTAAACAAGATGATATAGTTCTAATAGAATCTCATGTCAATCAATGTTATTTTTTATTATTTTTCCTGATATAATTAAATAGAAGGAAATGATTTAAGCTCTTCATATACTCTCCAAACTTAAGTCTAAAAATAATTCCACTTTTAATCGCTTTCTATCGAATTTAAATCTTTCATAACATAATTTAATAAGTTGTGTCAAATTACTTATTTTCTTATAGAAACATTAATTTTACTTATAAAATGAATAATATTTATTGATCAACTCAATTTTCAATAGCGTCTGTGGAAAGCCTTTCATGATTTGTAATTTTTGTTATAGCCAAATGCCTGCAGGCCAAAATCTGGAGGATAAATATAAAAGAGCTCTTACATTTTTAAGTTAGGCCTACAAAGTCATCTAATAGTTGCAAATAGCCAATTAGTAATTAAGATAGGATATTTAAAGCGTTGATTAGGCCTTCGAAATGTTTAAAAAATAAAGTATACGCTAGTATTCCATTCTAAGAGAAGAACTCGAGAGAATTAAAAATCAGGAATAGGTATCAGATAGTAGAGTCATTCCCAACTATAACGGATAGATAAATCAGCAAATATTAACTTTAGATAAATAGACGGAAGCTATTAAACAAGAAAATAGTTGCTTGATCAAAGAAATACAAATGAAAAACATATAAATATCCAACATAGAGGAAAATTACAAGCAGAAATAGGCCCTTATGCTAATCAGACTCCAAGAGGCAGAGACTGGAAGAGAAAACCTTAGATAATACATCTCGCAGATACAAGAAAAAGGCCGCTCTCAGTAGGAATAACTTAAAGATGAAAACAATAAATTGCAACAAGATTTAAAAATCGCTTCCAAACAATTATAACTACTGCTCAAATAAAAAGAGGAAATAAATCATGAGCTTAGAAAATAATTTATTGAAATCAGCTCTTTGCGATAGCTTTTGTTTAAAATACTCAGCACTCAGCACTTAACAAAAATCAGTCGAAATGAGGAGCTAAATAGTATATTCGAGGAAATTAATGGCTATTTTAGATTAAACAGCTGAAAGATGTCTCTGCTATCTTGATTTATTTCGACTGTGAATTATTGTTTTGCTGATAATTGTATTTGTATTGAAACGTTGCCGAAGATTTGAATTTGAATTTGAATTTTGGATATAATTCCAAACTCAAATGATTATATAAAGTTCATTAAATAGCTACTACTATTATTTTGAATTTGACTGACATGGACTACCAGAAGCTATACGAATAATTACCCAAACTTCCAGTCAAATGGAACGTGTTGGACATCGAGAGATGGCTTAAGTTTATTGGACTCAGCAACCTCTTCCCCAAATTTCGTAAATTACATGCAAAATAGAGTCCCTTTCCATCGACGGCAGCTGTATCAACTCTCTCACGGAGGAAGATCTCAGAGAGTAACTGAATATTCAATCAGGGATCATAATCAAAAAGATAATGTCCTGTAAATAAATAATAACTCAGGGGTGAACAAAGGGCTTAAAGAATATTCGATCTTTGTCTCAGACAAATAATCTGGAAATTTCAGTGATTTACGATAAATTACTTTGAAATCAAAAATGTCAGACCACTCTCAGTTGATTGGATAGAGCAAAAAGAACATCAAAGAATCAAAAATAAAAAATAATTTGGATTTTGCGCCTCAACCACCTGTTGATTTGAATCTTATGCAATAACACAAATAAAGCTATGAGTAGGAGAGTAGTGCTATGATTGATGAATCTTTTGAATAAAATAAAAAGAAAGAATACGAACTGATCATACAACAAACTGATGGTCCTCAAACTTCGTTTTTCTCTGTCAAGGAATAAGGAGCTAAAATTGGAAGGCATAGTTCCAATCAAATTCTGATCTTAGACGAAAGTATTTCTCGGTATCATGCGGAAATTAAATTTGAAAAATAATTGTTTTTCTTAAAGGATATTGGTAGTACCACAGGCACTTTCATTAAAATAGATACAAGGAAGCCAGTCTATCATGTATTTCAGTATTTACTTAGAACATGATTATAGAAATGGGGTCCAATCAGTTTTTAGTAGATCTCACCAATGGAAACCTCACTCTTCAGATCATCGAGGGACCTGCTATAAATACTATAATAGAAATACCCAAACAAAAAACTGTTACTATCGGAAGAAAAGCCAATAATCTTTTGAATTTTCCAGATGATCAACACCTCAGTAATGTTCATTCCACCATTTCCTTTATAGATGGAAAGTACTATATTGAGGACATGGAAACAACGAACGGGACATGGGAAAGGCTTTCTGTCGAAGGAGAATCCAGCCAACTTTTCCAAATCAATAATGAAACTGTCTTTAAAATAGGTGCAAATCAGACTTATGTCTGCAAAATAAAAATTTCTTTGGTGAGTCAAAAAGCACGCCCTAATGCTTGTGTCATCTGCTGTGATCAGGATAAAGACTGTGTGTACATGCCTTGCAAACATAATGCTGCATGCATAAAATGCAGTAAAAATTTGAAAGAATGCCCCATTTGCAGAGTCAAAATTTAAGATTTCGTGAGAATTTACAAAAGTTGATAGTCTTGCATTATATATAATTAAATCGTTGTCTTTTCAAGAAAACTAACTTCCTTGAAAAGTAAAGATATTTTAATAATTTTTTTAAAGTAAACATATTTGGAATTTGGTGCTCTATTATATATTTAAATCAACTTTAATTATAAAATTGAGCTCTTTGCTCTAAAAATGTAAACCCATGTCTATTTGGCTTATGATTAATTAAAGCATTAAAGAAATTATGGCAAAAAGGTTCATCCTTGAGTTTATATTAAATAAAATAGAATGAACCCTTTGGCTCGTTTTAATAAAAAGGGTGTCAAAGATATAGGACCGTAGGAGCCACGTCGCGAGTATACTGATCATGATCTTTTTTCACTGTAAGTTGTTCTTTATTCAGCGAGTATCTCAATAATACAATGAATTATCTCCTACCTGGCAAAAACGATTTTAGTCACAGTTACAAATTTAACTCTGATACTTTAGAGGTAGTTCTGTTTTAAAACAGTAAATAATTAATGAAGATGTTGCTGATTTAGGCATGCTTGTCTCGGAAAGACTCAAACAGATGAAACCAACATGCAATCCAAATTTATACTCGAAAGATGTGCAGTAATATGGAGATTTTATTAATTACTAACTGTCAAAAGCTCATCAGAGAGAGATGCAGTCTATTGAAAAGGAACTAAGATAATAAATTTAATTTGGAATGGCTACAAAACGACTCAAAAGGAGATATCCTTGGATCTCTTAAAATATATCATTTGTGGAACAACAGAGATTAATCAAGAACATGAAGGATGAAATTCTGCAATCTTTGATTAGTGATCAGGTAATCATTGATGAAAATACATTTTAACAAGAGTTGTAAAAGAATAAACTATATCGCGAGTTATTCAATTTAAAGCATATTTCAGCTTTATAAAAGAAACAGTAGCATTAAAGATTATCTCAAGCCGCCAATGTCAAATATCAGCAAAACTAAGGCATTTTTATTGATTCAACGGGTCAGGCTAAACCTCGTAAAGGAAGAAAGTCTAAGAAAGCACTCGAATAGAAGGATCTTGAATACAAACCAGCCACAGCATAAAAATTCATAAAAAAGGTAAAGATAGGAGCAAGTCGATGTGGTGACAATAGCGAAAAGCCTTCAAGAATTGAATAGTAATTTGAAAATAATCCTGATTAAGTTGCACTTGCTAAATAGTCGGATGCAAACTCAAAGAATAAGATTCAATAGGAATATAAACCTCATGAATTTCTCTTTCAGTAAGAAAGGATGTAGGTTTAACCCGAAAAAGTAAATACTTCTAGCTTAAATACTATCGGCAAGAGTCAAGGTTAAGCAATTTATCCTGAAGTTGATCAGAATTAAAAGGATTTAAAAAAATAGGCAGTCGTCGTTAAAAAAAGACAGCCTAAAGTTATAAAGGAAACGATTGAAGGATCATCTCAAAACGATAAAAAATCCTAAAAGTAAATAAAGGTACCAAGAAAGCGAGTCAATAAAAAGAAGGTGCCTCTTCCGATTGACATTCCAATGCCGATAATTAATCCTATTAATCCTATCCAAACTCTGCCAAGTAATTATGAGTTAATATAGAGCCAGATGTAGCAGAAGTGGGAATTCAAGCTGATTCCGAGTGCGTGTCATAAAATGGATAAAATAATAAGATAGTAATGCCAACATCTGCAAATCCATTGCCTAATGCTTCGATGTAAATAAAAAGGACTGAAAATAATTCGGTTTAATAATAGGCACATAAAAAAATCTAATCAATTTAAAGCAAAAAAGAAAAGCAAAGACAAGAAGACCAGCAAAGGCAATAATAAATTGATCATCGGTGCCAAATAAATCAAGACTAGATATTTGAGGAGTAATAAAAGTAATAAGATCCAAATGGGGATGATTTTATCGACAAGTGTATAGATTGATCATTTATAAAATATGTATTAGCAAATTGATTGTATTTAATTCAGCCCAAACATTTAAATTGTAGGTTAAAATGTTTATAAACACAATGTTTGGTACGTGTCATTGTATTATTTGATTTTTAATCATGAATAACTATGTTAATTTGGTGAAAGGCTGGTACCAGACAGGGCAGGAGTATATCAGTACCTACACCGATGGAAATAAAAAGAAAGCGGCTTTCATCAAAATCGATAAAGCAGCAACAATCTATGATGCTCGAGGATTTCATAACACACAGCTATAAACAGCAAAATGCATACGTACACTAACAAACTTGATTTATTTGTTCAATCAAGGCTAGCATTTCAGTGAAGATGAAGGCACCCAACTTTTTTTTGCTATCACCAAATTGCTACAAAGTGAAGATGCCGCTCTTCGAAGAGTGGTTTATGTTAGTGTAAAAGAAATGAGGAAACAGTCCTCCATTTATATCGTTACTTCGTCGCTCCTCAAAGATATTCACCATAAAAACGCTAATTTCCGTAGAAATTCATTAAGAACCATCCCACTTATTATTGATGCTTCCAATCTTGTGCAAATTTAAAGATACGTAAAAGCACTAATCGTTGATCCGGATATTGGAGTATCAAGCGCAGCACTTCTTTCGGGACTGCAAATGTTTCAAACTAATTAAGAGCTGGTGAAAAAATGGGGAGGCTAAATCACATAAAAATTAACTTCGAAAGATGAATATGTTCAGTGTCATGCATTAATGCTCATCGGAGATACGAAACGAAAGGATCTCAATGCTTATAAAAAGATTCTGTTTTCTCTGACCAAGCAAAACTTAACTGGGATTGCAGCCGTTCAGTATCTTCGTATGCTTCGCTAAATTACTTCTGATATTGATTGTGATTCACCTTAGGCTAAAGTACTTTCAATAATATTAAGGATTTCGTCAACTATCTATCAAGATAAGTCAGAAATAAATAAGAGATGATTCAAATCGAAGCCTGTAAGCTTGCTTGCTAATCTTCCCTTATGAGTAACAAAGAATTGTTAGAAGTGATAAAAATATTGGAAACCTTCTTAGTCAGTGATAGTACCGTTCAAAAATACTCTGTGCTAAAAATATTTAACACTTTACTTAAAAATCAATATAGAAAGAGTCTTATTGTTAATGTAAAGGAAATCGAGAAGGTCTTAAATGACAGCAATACGAGTCTATCTTCTATCGCCGCCTCGATTCTTTTGAGAATATGTAGCGAGGCTTATCTTGATACTCTGTTTACTCGAATCGAAAAGACAATGTCATAAATGTCAATTGACTATAAGAAAGATGTCGTAAGTTCCCTCACAAATGTGCTCAAAGCATATCCAAAGAAGTATTAACTCATCAATCGATTCCTTCTGAATCTCATCTATAAAGAAGAAGCCTGCTAAATTAAGTCAGAAGCTATTTAAGTCATGAATTTTTAGATCACTGATATTGGAGGAACAGCCAAAGCAGAATGTATTCGCGAACTTAGCAGACTACTGTCAGCTACACATTACCACAGAATTCATTTTCAAATTTTGGGAATTATCAGCAGATAGGCCGGCACTATGTAAATTGGAAGTGAAATATATAAAAACATCATTTCGGAAATCTATCTCCAAGAAGGAGAAGTGAGAGCCTGTGGCCTTTCTACTCTGATTCGTTTGGCTGAACACTAGACTAAGCAACGAGATGCTCTTGAAAAAACTATTGAGCAGTTTAAATCAGATGCTAGTCCTGAAGTACGTGAACGGTTGGCTTTTAGACAGCGAGAAAAAGAACTTACTGGATATGAATTGGATATTATTGAGCAGTACCTTCAAATTAATAGTGAAAAAGTTGAAAACAGCACAGACACAGGGTTATTAAGTTTATAAACTATTAAAAAGTGGGGAGCTGAGGCAGGAAGTCAAGTCATGAAATCAAAAGTTAAGGGGAAGTAAGTGGAGATAGAAAAAGCCGAAGCTGATTAGTATTAGACCTACAAGCAGTTATTTTCTGATCATTCCACTTTCAAAAGTAGGATTATTATTATTCAGATTACGGAACTCTTCGCAAAATTAATAAGTCCGAACAGATCAGTGATCCAGAGGGCGACCTAAATGTCTCAATAAGACTCTATCTCTTTGATGAGGCTTTTATCGCTGAGTTTAAGGTTAACAATCGAATAGTTAATACTATCCTCGAGAATGTGAGGATAGAAGTCAAGCATTCAGGAGAAGTCTTCGAAATAGCTCATTTAATTCCAGCAAAATCAATTCCTTGTGGTCAAACTGGGGAATGCTTTGTCGGTCTCAAAAAAAGTGAATAGTGCTAAGACCGCATCACAGAGGAGAAGTTTAACGCTGTTGCTAAATTTACAGTGAAAGAGATGGCAGGAGAACAGATAAAGACGACCTACCAGGATGAGTTTAGTTTGTAAGCCTTTTAAATTAAACTGTCATCGTATATGGCTCAGTGGATCTTCGATGCAAACGATTTTTCAAAATAATGGGAAAATTTGAAGGGATTCGAACAAAATGGAACTTTCCAGCTCAAATACGCATCCACTCAAGCCGCAGAACAGGAACTCATTAAACATTTCGGACTCAAAAAACTCTAATCTTCAGAAAACAGCGGAAAGGGCAGCATGGTTGCCATCAATTTAGCAGGCCGTTTCCTTGGTTCAATCCAAGTATTGGTGATCTTGATGTTGGCTTTTGATACAAAAATGGGTTGCCTGTTAAAAATCAAAGTGAAGACATAAGACGAAGACCTGACTGAATAATTAGTGCAATCAATCTCCTGATGTTGCCTCAATCTACATAATTAATAATTCCTATTCGATTGTTCGCATTTTACAATAAATATAATTAATACTCATCATGGACTCACGGATATACTTCCACCAATACAGGAGACCGCGCTGCAATAATCCCACATAGTAGATCTTTAGTTATTTAGCGCCTCTTCTAATGTTCAGAATTCCATGAGTTTTTTCAATGGCAGCTCATATACAGATAGAACCTACGCCAAAAATGATTACTATCGATATTAGGCAGACAATAATCAAAAGAATCACGCAATTGAAACGCAAAAACAATTATAGCCCAAAAGATTGACTCCTGTTCCCGATTATGCAACGAAACATGAAAATTCAAGGCTATCGAGCTATGGTCAAAAAAGCTTAATCCTGGACCAACGGGGAGTATATGACAAACAATCTTCCAAATTTGACATTATTAGTCTCAAGCCAAAATAATTCAGCAGCAACATAAAGCAGTACCCTTGGCTGACTGTCTAAAATCGTGATGATGTGTACTATCGAAGAATGAATGAAATATATAATGGAAAAGGGCAAGAACGTTCGAGGACCTTTGAAAAAGCAAGCGGTAATGGAAATGAAGAAGTGGCGGGCAGACACACATACTAAATTGAGAATAAAATCGCCATTAATCCTGAAAGAAATCAGCAATCGCATAGATTTACTGCAAAAATGCTGAACCACATGGATTAGCTCCAGCATAATCTGGCTTGATCCTATTTTTGTGCCATTATCAAATTTTTCAATTCTTACTGACCCAATATCTTTGAGTTTGGAGGTAATTTCTATGTTATCATAACAGTAAAGATGATCGGGTGATGCAAATTTTAATCCAATTTATTAGTAATACGACATTTTGCAAATTATCATTTTTATTATTAGCATGAATCATATTGAACTCCTTAACTCAGAACACAGAGAACCATCTCCGGGCCATCATACCAAATCGAAGGAGAAAAGACCTCCAAATATAAGTGTTTCAAAAATGCTTTCCGTCAATCAAAAATGGAAATAGTGCAAAATAATTGGTAAGAACATATCCATCCGCAGCTATAGTTCTGCCTGTTCTTTCCAAAATAGGTATATTTTCACTCAATTAGACTCTATCTCTATGGAGGCTATCAAATACTCCATGGATCGCTTCATGACTTCTATTCAATATCATTGGATGAATCGGAACCAACTTTCGTTTGGGACGAAATTGTACCTAAAAGTGCAGTTACTCCGGGATGTCGAACAAAGCATGCTTTGGTGAGTGGGAAAGATAAGATTTATTTAATTGGAGGATTGCAAGCTAATAATTAAGCATCAAATGATATCTTCGCTTTTGATCCATCCATCAAGGAGTGGAAGCTACTTAAACCGGAAGGAGTTTCTTTGCCTCCTATCGAATCATTTGGGTCTGTATTGATCAGCGGACCTGAGTAAAAGATTATCATACTCTTCGGTTTTAATTAAATAACAGCGTCATACTCAAATGCAGTGTATGAGTACAACATAGCCAAAAATAAGCTAAGTCTTCTCTTCTAAGGATCTTAAAAATAATCTCAAGGTTTCAAATGTATTATTTAGGAATTCCGAGTCCTCGAATTGGATGTGCAGTCGCCACTGACAATGCGAACATTTATGTATTTGGAGGAAAGAGTGATAGTTCAAGACTCAACGATATTTGGAGTTTAAGTTTAACTGATTATAAATTCAAAAGATTGAAGGATGACGGTGAAGTTCCAGCCGTTAGAAATGGACATACGATGAGTTATCACTAGGGAAAGTTATATGTGTTTGGTGGAATCCATGATATCACATGGTAATTGGATGATCTTCACATTTACGACATTAAAACAAACAAGTGGACCACCCTTGAGCAGGATTCTCCCAGAAAGATATAGCATAAAAATAATAATTCTAGCCATTTTGAGGAACCGAAGTAAAAGAATGAGAGGAAAAGTAGTAAGAAAAAGATTACCTATGATGTCCTCGGATCAGGATTGAGTAAATCCATTAATCCAAGTTCTCCTCTACGCAATTTATCAATTACCTATAACTAAGACACAGCAAACCATGGTGAAAGTCCAGGCAAGATGTTGGAGTAGCAAAGGAAGAAAGTATTTTATCAAAAGAAAGCGGAAATGCTAAAAAACTTTTAGATTACAAAAGAGGAAAAGTAGAAGCTAATCATTCTTTAAACCTCTTCGCAAGCTATGAAAAACTCACTCGATGTCATTGGGAATCCTGATCCTAAATTAAAACTGTCGGAGGACAAAATCACTGATTTTGGAAAGTAAACGGTTTCTAAATTTTTATAGCCTCTACAAAATAACTCAAATATTGTGGTTGGTAAAAAGCCATGTGCTCGTGATGGTCATTGTTGTGTCGTAATTGGTGAGTAATTAGTAATATTTGGAGGAGATCGCCACCAAATGTCATTCAACGATATTTACAAGATGAACTTGCAATTAGCGACCAAGGACATTGCGATTTGATGTAAATCTATAATTTAATCATCCATTTCTCAATCATTGAATAATTTGAAAATCAACTGAACGTTTTGGATATACGAATCGTGATTGTGACCTAATAAGGATGATAGTGAGCAAACAATAGGTTACTTTATGTTATATCCTTGCTCGTAATAAAATTATAATTATTGAAGGAGTTGCGTTTCATAATAGAATGCATGATTAATATCGATAAATTTGGGTTTGACTTTAGATTATTTGCCACTCATTCTAAACAAATACAATCAATCATGTTTGCTCATGGCAATTGTTTGAAATCTTACGGCCATATCTTACCGGAATATTTCCGTAACTTCTTCTTAAAAGCTTATCTCTTTTCCTCCTCATTAAACTCTTAATTTTTGAGCAGGACTAGCTTATTAACATCTTTGGGTTCGTCTAAATCCATCTTGTAATCCATCTGTTCCATGAACATTATCTTACTATTGCTACTTTATTATATAGAATGATTCTTTCTCATGGAGGGATCAGGCTCAGAGGTTGATCGACGGCGGCGTTGCCTACTCATAGTCAGTTATATCTGTTGATTTGTAAAATATAAATATGGACTTTAAACTCTATCTCAGTCTGCTATATAAGTCAATTTCAACAGAATCATCAAAAGATATCATAAACCTGTCACAGCTTTAATAATAAATAAGGGGCTAATCATTTTGGCTCGAGGAATCAATCAATAAAATTAGAGTATAATAATATAATAATGAATAAGTAAGATCTTCCGCCAGTCCAGTTGACTCAGCGGAGGTACACCAGTTCAATTCCTTCAGGTCGAATCAGTCAATTTTCTCCCACTTAAATTCCATCAATAACGAAACGTGGAACCCTATCAAAAACGGGTACAAACTCCTTATCAATTCATGATATGACTGATCCTGCATTAATTGATCAGCGATTGAAATCTTTGAGTCAAACATCAGAAAGTGATATGCGAATTAGTCTATAAACTGAGAAGAAGGAGAAGGCCAACCTTAAATTTTTACGTTATAAATTTAATCCTGGAATAAAATAAGAATAAGGAGAAAACATACAGAAAGGCAACGTATAGCATTATGGGCAGCTCGGTCGCCAGAACCGCCAAAAGATAACAGTAAATATCTTCTACAAATTCAAAAATGTCCTCTTCCAGGATGAGAGAGCTCCACTCGTTTACAAGAGATTGTTTCTGGAGAAGGAAAAAGAAAATTGGCACGAGTGATTTTTTTATATCATAAGAGGTTTTCACATCTGAAATTTGATTAATATAATGAACATTCTTTATTATAAAAGTTGATTTTATATTGGAAAATGTCGGTAATTAAATTAACAAAATATTCATCAAATAATCATTCCTCTAAAGTGGGGCACGGTAGTTAAATGCTGATAGCATTTTGATAAACATAATTTTTATTGTTTTGAAAAATGATTGGTAATCTCCAGGCATTAAAGCAGGCATTCTTCGTATGGGCACGGTGTTGAGACTCCAAGGTCCATTCTTATGTTGGTGTTAGTCACAGCTTTACTTGATAGTCTTCGCTCGATATTATTTCCTAAATTGTTTCTATTTATAGTAACCTACATTTTAATATTTGATAATTTATTTTTTAAAAAAGGTAAAGAGCAAAAGAGCATACGAATGATTTCTTTCCTCTCAAACTATTAAGTTCTATTGTCGTATTTTATCTTTAATTATCAGTTTGACTATCAATCAATTCATTATATAGTCCCAGTGGTTGATAGTTTAAATGTTGCAAAAGTAAAGTACTGTTGTGTTTTATAATAATACTATTAGATTATCAATACCATTCATAATATAACGTTTGCAATGAATAATAAATTCAAAAGAAGCCCTTGCCCTGATTCCAATATCAATTTTTATGCAGTTCCATGTGCAGAAAGAAGTAGAACAGTTTAAAATCACATTATTTCTAAACATGCTATTCCATAAAGTAAGGATAATGCCAGGAGAAAAAGCATACAAACCCAGAGAAAGCTCTCGTAAAAATAAAAAGAATCTCTTGATGATATTTTTGCTGAAACCATCTACTTAGAACAAGTACTACAACCGAGTAAGCAAGCGCGAACTGTTCGATAAAGAAATGATTCTTCAAGAAAACGAGGTAAAATGGCACAATTTTAATTAAAAAATAAGCATTACCTTCCAATTGAAAGGGAAAATCATCCAATAAGCAAACAGAATCAATCAAAAGATAAATTACGAAAAGGATAAATAAAGATTATAGAGAGGAAAAAGCGAAAGCTTAACTCTTCATTGATGCAGCGTATTGCATAAACTTTAGAGCATTATCCTTGTCTGATGGGTAATTGTTACCAACAATAAATCAGCAAGTTTAAATTCTCAACTGAACAAACAGATTAAGATTAAACATCCACTTTCTTTCAGATGAAAATGATTAATATGAGTAAACTGGTTCTTTTAACTGAAGGGAAATTAAATAAAAATATATAGGGAATTTATGATTATGCTTTGAGCTTTAAAGGATTCGAAAAACAAAGCAGAAGATTTACATTTATGACTGACGATAGCAACGTATCCATGAGGAAGATAATAAAGGGATTTTTGATTCAAAAATACAAGACTGAAAAGTTATGCAGATAGAATTTAGTAAACTTGTGCTATTCTCTTTATTTTCATATAGATAGGCTGGTTGAAGAATACTCTCTAAATTATAAGCGAAATCACTGCATTTTAAACAAAATTCGCTACTATTAAATATTTCAGCGTTTTCTTACGTTCAAATATGACTACTAGGACCTCATATTTTACTTATACTCCTTGAGCATATTTAGGCATTTGATAAAAATGGAGCCTAATTTGTCCTAATTATAAGGCCTAAGTAATTAACAGATCTAGGACTTTCTAATAATGTTATCTGGTAATGATCAATAACTGATCCAAACATATAAAGAATATATTGAAAAATCTTTCCCTGGCTATTAGGAAATAAATCTTTACTCGTTGCTTTATTTTTTGATTAATGATTACCGCAAGAAGAGATAATATGCTAAGGAAAATCTAAAGATTAGCTTTATGTCTTCATCATCGTAAGAGGAAACTACAATATTAAAAAAATAGGACAAAACAGAAGATAATAATACTTATTCTGATACTCAATACGATTATGATAAATAGTTTTGGTCCTTTAACATGGCTTCTTCACAATCAATTCAGCAGCCACTTTGCAATTTACTATAAAATGAACTTGGCTATCAATCTAAGAAGTTAATGGAACTTCTTTGCCCTTTATTGTCAATTTAATACAAAACTTTCGTCAATTAATTGTTATTGATGAAAGCGATTAGAATGGTTAATTGTGTGAATTAAAAGAGTTATTAATTATGGTAACAATAAATGAAACTTGATTTCAATGACACTCCTGAGAAGGGAGGAACCAAAAATGGAGATTTAATATAGATTGAGAGACTTCAGAGGGACATGAAAATATTAACTCTAAACTTTAATAATGAGAGTTTATAATAGAGAATGATTATTGAATTTGCCAAAGCGCTACTAACTCCGCGTAAGCTCTTGGAAAAACTACGTGAATTAATTGAATATTTTGAAAGTTTAATGCCGTGACTATGATTTTTTATAATTACAACTCAAATACAATGAATAGCCATAGCACTATAGTCTTATTTCATACGTATGCTTATCAAATACAAAACTTGATCATATCCACTCCATTAATAAAACTATACAGTTTCAATAATTTGCAGGACTGATACAAAAGCGATGAATTGATAATTTCAAAATTTGTATTCTACTATCATGATCTCATCAGACCTCAATTTGTCTTTTCGTAGTTTCAAATATATCGCGCATTCCCTTTTTGAAATCTGAAGTGCAGTCTTTGACACTTCCATTATTTTTCAGGCAGTAATTTGTATCTTTAGTATAGAAGAGCCAATGAAGGTCGATTGCTGTTTTGAACGTATTAATCTTGCTGTTTATCTCATTTACACACTCACCAAAAAGAATAGCATCAGTTGAATGCTTCTTGTAGCATTGGTCAAAAATTTGTTTTGTTCGAGTTTAAAACAATCTTTCGAGCATGTTTTTCTCTGGATTGAGTGCTTCGGAAGTACGTTTGATGACTTCTTAAACTTTGGGATCCATCAATATTTTATAATATAACTATGACTGAACTCAATTTAATTTCATAAAATATTTCGATTTTAAATAATAATTAAGCTAAAAAGCACCCCCTGTCTACAATTCATGAATCATGATTCAATTGTTGCAATTTTGTAACTATATATCATCTTGACTATATATTTTAATCGTAAAAGTAAGGGGTTGGGGTTGGGGTTG
>Ga0302186_10000349_pt1 | contig 42115 bp, 29 predicted proteins | sample II_Bog_E1_2_FD_198782 | JGI IMG/M metagenome (GOLD analysis project Ga0302186, IMG submission 198782) | Peat permafrost microbial communities from Stordalen Mire near Abisko, Sweden - II_Bog_E1_1 | ecosystem: Environmental > Terrestrial > Soil > Wetlands > Peat | place: Sweden: Abisko... | reverse complement strand
ATTCCTCATCATCATCTGTCTCTTCTTCGTCCGGGCGCATATCCCATTTTTGATTGTCGTTCTGTATGCTTGTAGTCGCAATTTCCTCGGGTAACTTTTTGAAATATATTCTCAGTAACTGATTCAGTACCGCCGTGTTTCCACTATCAACCATTTTAAGCGCTTTCTCCAGTAAACTTTCTTTCACTTTCCCAAAGGAAATATCTTTTATGTTTATCACTTCGTTTTCGTAGGCTTCATCCTCTTTCAGCCATTTGTAATGTGTACGAACAGATATTTCTACCTGTTTAGCTGCTGCTGTAATATTGCCTGAATTAGCTTCAAGCGCATCAATCATGGCTTGCTTTTTTGCTTCCGTAGCCTTACGTGTATTCCTACCCATTGTTTTTAAATTTACTGCAAAAATATGGACTGAAAAGGCGGTTTCCGAAAAAGTCAATGACTTCTTAAACGAATATTTATGAACAGTGCTATTCCTATGATCCAAGTATTTTATCACACATTTGCATAGCATTTATAATATATCAAATATTAATTATTTAATATATTATATAATAATTCATATATGCATGACTATATGCTATTTGGCATTTACAAAGGGTAATAATTTAGTGCAAAACCGTGCCCTAACGTGCCCTAAAAATGCACGAAATTCCTATGCTTTTCCTGTAGATTCCGAAATGGTTTTATCCAGCAGAATATAGGCTGCCACTAAAACGGCTGCCGTTGCCGTAATTACAAACGTATAAAATGATCCGAACCGGTACCATATAAATCCGGCAAGTGAGCTGGCAATAAGCGTGGCTATGCTTTGCAAGCCGGAAAACATGCCGATGGCAGTGGCTGTATCTTTTTTATCGCATAGCTTGCTTATCCATGCTTTGGAAATGCCTTCATTGCAGGCATAAAATAAGCCATAACTGAAAAGTAAAACAACATATATATAGTTGCTTTCATTTTTACTCATTCCAACATATACAAAAGCGAAAATAAGCAGGCCGATTATAAATATCTTTTTTAGCCCGATTTTATCGGCAATAATGCCGACAGGAAATGAAGTGAGTGCATAAACCATGTTATAGAAAATATAAATTCCAATAAGTATCATATCGCTCATGCCCGATTCTTTCATTTTCAATATCAGGAACACATCGGAACTATTAAAAAGGGTGAAAAACAAAAGCCCTGTAACCAGAGATTTGTAAGCTGCAGAACTGCGTTTCCAGTAATCAAATTTTGGAAAAAAGCGTATGGGTGCAGCGGGTTTAATTTTTCTTTCGGTTTTTTTATCTTTTATCAGAAAGGTAAGCGCCACTGCTACTATTCCCGGGAAAATGGAAAACAGGAAAAGTGATCGGTAGTTCCCCGGATGGTGGAATAGAAAAAGTAATGCTATAGAGGGACCTATTGCTGCTCCAACCGTATCCATAGAGCGGTGAAACCCGAATACTTTTCCACGGTCGGTATGGGTAGACTCATCCGAAAGGATAGCATCACGGGCGCCAGTACGTAATCCTTTACCCAGCTTATCGAACGTGCGTCCCAGTAAAACCCAAAAAGGATTAACGATAAAAACAATCATAGGTTTTGCAACGGCGCTAAGCCCATAACCCCATCTTACAAAAGGAGCCCGCTCGCCCAGGGAGTCGGATATTTTTCCGAAATAGCCCTTGCTTAATCCTGCAATGGCTTCAGCAAACCCTTCCAATATGCCGATAATTAATACCGAAAACCCGATAGACTTTAAATAAAGGGGCATAATAGGAATCAGCATTTCACTGGCCACATCGTTAAACAGGCTTATCAGCGAAAGAATCCATATTACGCGGGTAATAGCTTTCATGAGAAATAAGCTATAAACTATAAGAGGAGGAATACATGTCCATTTGGCATGCCTTACAGCTCATATTTCATAGCTTGATAATAGTGTTCCACTTATACTTATCAGGGGCCTTACCGATGCGGATTTTGGTAAGTAAATCCTTAATGCGTGACATAACCCCTTTATCGCCCGGAACAGGAACGTTATAATCCTTCCCTTTAATGCGAATACTTTGAATATAGGTAGCAAGCGCAGCCGTGCCTGTTCCGAATGCTTCCTGCAGGGTATTTTTTTCCAGTGCGGTTTCTAATTCCAATGCACTGATGGTTCGTTGTTGAGTATGAATGCCTAATTCATTGGCAAGGGTAAGAAAAGAGTCGCGGGTAACTCCATCCAATATGGAATCGGATATGGGAGGAGTTACCAAAACACCGTCAATAACAAACATGACATTCATAGTCCCCGATTCTTCAATATTAAGGTCGGGCGAGCCGTCTGTCCATAACACCTGATCGAAGCCTTGCATATTAGCCAAATGGGTAGGATAAAAAGACCCTCCATAATTTCCGGCACATTTGGCAGATCCTGTACCGCCTTTCGCAGCACGTACAAATTGGTCTTCTATTTTTACGCGAAGGGGCTTGTCATAATAAGGACCCACAGGACCTGAAAAAATAATGTATTTATATTCCGAAGAAATCTTCACCCCAAAACGTTCTTCCGAAGCAAAGACAAATGGGCGTATGTAAAGGGATGACCCTTCAATGTTCGGAACCCAGGCTTCATCTAACTTAACGAGGTTTACAATTCCTTCTTCAAAAAGCCGGTACGACATGGGAGGCATGGACATCCTTTCAAAGGAGCGCATAAACCTTTCATAATGTTTTTTTATCCGGAAAATAGAAATGTTGCCATCTTTCATACGGAAGGCTTTCATGCCTTCGAACACTGTTTGTCCGTAATGCAGGGCCAGTATGGTTGGCGAGAATGACATATTGCCAAAGGGCTCAATATGCGGGTTACTCCATTCCCCGTCTTTATAATCCGACATAAACATATGGTCGGAAATGATTTTTCCGAAACCCAGATCATTAAAGTCTACCTCGCTTATATGGCTTTTGGCAATCTTTTTAATTTTTATGGTCTCTGTTGTTATCATTTCTTATCGGGATTTTTATGATTCAAGATATTCTGCGATACCAGGGGTATTTTGCAAGAATAGCCATTTTTTCAAACATAACCATAATTTATACGCAGGATTATTTTATTGCCCGACAAATTGTTGAGTAGGCCGGTTTAAGCAGGGTAACTAATTTTTAATACCTTTACATAATAAACCAATCTTTAAATACTATGATATTAATATCGTTTTCAATTGCATTGATTGCAATAGTTTTTGGAGCGAAATTGCTCGCCCAATCCCAAAAAGATAATTTAGGAGCTCTTTACAAATATCTCGCCTGGTTCATTATGGTAATGGGATTTCTTGTACTGTTGTGTGATGGAGCGCGCGGCTTTATGGGTATGTGCCACAGAGGCGAAGCAAGGATGAATAAAGAATATATGATGAGAGGTGACGACGGCATGATGGGTGGTGGAGACTGCCAAATGATGATGCGTTGCCACAGAGGTCATATGTGCCATGAAGACGGTTGTGGCGGCGGAATGATGAATTGCAGAGATGGTGGAGGTTGTTCTATGCACGGTGATGAAAACTGTTCCGACGGGATGATGAATTGCAAAGATGGTGGCAAAGGCGGTTCCTGCAGCGAAGGCGGAGGAATGGGCGCAAGTTGCCCTATGATGGGTGGTATGAAAGATAAAAAGGATACTGCAAAAGCGAAGAAATAAGCTTAACTAAATAGTTCTTTAAGCAAACCCACAATTTATTGTGGGTTTGCTTTTTTATGCACTCCTCTTAGCGCCACCCCTGCGGGTTTGAACTTCAATGGGGGTGAGGGTAACATCTTTAGCTGCAATACCGGAATTGCTGGCACGCATTTTGGCTTTGCGGTAAAGGTAATCTCCTTTCACCTTGCGTGCAAACCGGGAAAGGTTAGTGTCGGGGTGAGCAATTATTCTGCGGATATTAAAGATATCTTCATGTATAGCCAGCGGACCCACAACGGTAGAAATGCCATATTTGAATCCGGCTTTTTTTACCAGCTCTTTTATTGTTTCATTTACTGAGCCATAAGGATAGGCAAAGGCGGTAACCTCTTTACCGAGTAATTGTTCCAAGGTTTTTTTGGAGCCTTCAATTTCCTGTTTGGCTTCGGAAACTTCCACTTTGGTGAGGTCAACATGGTTCATGGTATGTGCGCCGAATTCAATCCCGTATTTATTCATTTCTAAAATCTGCGACCTTTCCAGTAGGGGAAAGGTTCTTCCTTCATCCAAATAGTCCCAGGTATTTTCCTTTTTACCCGTAACCATAAAAATAACAGCTTTAAAGTTGAACTTTTTAAGCATGGGGAATAGAAGGGTATAATTATCTTCATATCCATCATCAAACGTAAGGATCACATATTTTTTATCCTTATCAAATCGGTTAATCATGGAAAGATCTTCGAAAGAAATGGGGGTATAGTTGTTTTTATGCAGGTATTCAAGGTGTGCTTCCAGTTGTTTGGTGGTTACATAAGTGCCATGTTTGCCTGCCAGTGACGGATCATTAATTACGCGGTGGTAAAGAAGTACAGGGATCTCATATTTTTCCCTGGAATAGATGCTTTGATATATAAATTCTATACGCTCAGTAACCCTGTCTAAATTAAAAGAATTCGAGACAGCCGTATATAGTTGTTCCGGGATTTTTCCCATTTGCAACCCCGCGGAAATATCCTGCCCAAGATGGCTGGTATCCCAGGAGCCCGTTTCAGCAATATCTCCAAAGTTGCTTCTCAAAACGGTCTGGTAAGTATCGGAAGTAACTAAGCCTTCATAGGTTGCCTCGCCGAATGCGATGGTAGGTTTTCCCATCATAAGGCTTTCAATGGCAACTCTGCCGCTTCCAATTATAACCGATGAATTGGCAATCTGGTCGCTTACTTTTCCAACAAACCCCGATAAGGATACCCTGTCCTGAAATATTTTAAATCTTTCAGGTATTACCATTCCGCCTACTACATTAATTTTGATAGTAGGGTCAATGGGGTTTTTAATGCAAATCTCTTCTAATACCTTATAAGCTACATCACCTTTAGGCCCCGAAAGCCTTCCAATAATAGATACTGTAGGAACATCCGGCTTAACAGGTACATGCACAGGACTATACCTGCTTCCATCCACTCCGTTTCTCAGTATTTCTATTTTGTCTTTATCCCAATGAAGTTCCTTAATAATCTGGTCTCTTACATTTTCACATATAGCAAGGGTATATTCCCCATAAGCCGGGAAAAGCTTTTTACTTAAGTGAACATGATGATGGCCATGCGCGGTGTATATCATTGGAACTCCGCAAAGTCTGGAGGCAATATAGCTCAGCTTGCACGATACACGTGAATGTGAGTGAATTACCATAATGTTATTATCGCGAATAGTCTTAATTAGCTTGTATAAATGCTTTATTTGAAGGTGTAATCTTCTTTTGTTGAGAGGAATAGCTATGTACTTTGCACGGGTAGGCACCGTTAAGGTATCGGAAACAATAAGTACATTGTGTCCTCTGTCAATTAATTTGTCACTTATCGAAGCCGCATAAACTTCGGCTCCTGTAACTTCAACTTGTGATAATACCATTAAAATGTTCATTCTCTTCTTCTTATATACAATAACCCATTATAGGGGGAATTATTATATTCTAAATTATCTTTTTTACTGTTTTGTTAATTCTATGTTAAATTTACCGCTTCATTCTGCTTTTTTACTTCCCCAATAAAGGGGAAGGTTCTTTTTTGGGGGTTAAATTTATGAAATCTCTATGACTTACAAGTAAATTGATTAAAAATAATTAGCAAAATCATGTGGGAGCTAAGTTCGTATTTGCCTAAAATCATGCGAAGTTTTTTGTTCAAAAGTATGGTTTGAATGAGGTTAATTTAGGGTTTAATAAACAGGTTTAAACAATCTCTTCTATATACCAATACGTGTCTAACCTCAAATTGGTTGGGTGAATTCTAATAATTTTACTTAAAATAGGCTCTTCATCCCGATTTTCCGTAAGTTTGTCTCATATAGTTTAAAGATAAGTAAAGGATAATGTTTGAAAATAAAAGCCAACCGTTGGCAACCCGGAAAGTCTTTATAAACAGACTAATTAAAATGGCAGTAATTGCCTTTTTAGCAACCATTGTTTGCCTCTTTATCGGGATATTTGGCTATCATTATATTGCGCATTTGGTTTGGATTGATGCTATTCATAATGCCTCCATGATATTGTCAGGTATGGGGCCTGTTGCCAATATCGATAATATTTCAGGCAAACTCTTCTCATCTGCGTATGCTTTATTCAGCGGAGTAGCGTTCATTACCAATATCAGTATATTTTTGTCTCCTGTAATACATAGGTTTCTCCATAAAATTCATTTAGAAAAACACGAACAACAATCATGAAATACACTAAAATTCCTTCCAGACTATTTATAGAGAACCGTAAACGCTTTGCCAAAGAGCTGAAATCTGATTCACTGGCGGTATTTAACTCTAACGACATTATGCCAACCAATGCAGACGGTAGCATGGGATTTGTGCAAAACAGCGACTTGTTTTATCTTTCAGGCATTGACCAGGAAGAAACCATTCTATTGATTTATCCGGATGCCAAGGATAATTCTATGAAGGAAATACTTTTTTTGCGGGAAACAAATCCGCATATTGCTGTTTGGGAAGGACATAAGTATACGAAGGAAGAAGCCCGCGATGCTTCCGGAATAAAGGAAGTGCGTTGGCTTTCGGAATTTCCTGCCACTTTCAGGTTGCTCATGTCTCAATGCAGAAGGGTTTATTTGGATAGTAATGAGCATACCCGTGCAGTAGTGGAAGTAGAAACACGGGAAGCCCGCTTTGTAAAGTGGTGCATGGAAAAATATCCAGTACACCGTTATGAAAGAAGTGCCCCTATTATGCACAAATTAAGGTCTGTAAAATCGGAAATAGAAATCGACCTTATAAAACATGCATGCTTTATAACCGAAATGGGGTTCCGCAGGTTGTTGCCATTTGTCAAAACGGGGGTTTGGGAATATGAAATTGAAGCCGAACTGATTCATGAATTTATCCGCAACCGCTCCAGGGGTTTTGCCTATTCGCCTATTATTGCTTCCGGCGGAGACAGTTGCGTATTGCATTATATACTCAATAACAAACAGTGCAAAAATGGAGATGTTATTTTATTGGATGTAGCTGCTGAATATGCCAATTATGCATCGGATATGACAAGAACGATACCTGTAAATGGCAAATTTACCAAAAGGCAAAAAGATGTTTATAATGCCGTGCTGCGGGTTATGAAAGCAGCAACTAAAATGCTTGTCAAGGGAAATACTTTTGTAAAATACAATGCTGCCGTTGGCGAATTAATTCAAGAGGAATTGATAAAATTAAAGGTATTAAAATTAGCTGATGTGAAAAAGCAGGACCCTAAAAATCCTTTATACCGTAAGTATTTTATGCACGGCTCTTCGCACTTTATGGGGCTGGATGTGCATGACGTAGGTTCATTCCAAGCTAATATGCAGGCGGGTAATGTATTTACATGCGAACCCGGCATCTATATCCCGAGCGAAAAGATAGGCATACGTATTGAAAACAATATTCTGATTACTGAAAAGGGTAATATTGACCTGATGGGCAACATACCAATTGAAGCGGATGAAATTGAAGAACTCATGAATGCATAAAAGAGTTATGTGCTATTCCTTAATTGATATTGTCAGTCATTGCGAGGAACGAAGCAATCTCACCCAAATGCATTTATTTTGGCAAGATCGCTTCGCGCAGCCTCGCAATGACGATCATACAATCCATTGATTTCTAATTATTATTTATGATTGGATTTACTACATTCAAAAAAGCACGAATACGATATTCAGATGAAGGCAAAGGAAGAGCCATTGTATTGGTTCATGGCTTCCCGTTAAACCTGGAAGTTTGGAAAGAATTCTCTGCAGAACTCTCCAAGCACTTTCGGGTAATATGTATTGATTTGCCCGGTTTTGGAGAAAGCGAATGCATAGGCTATGTTCACTCCATGGAACTGATGGCACAATGCATACATGATGTGATGCATAGCCTCGGTCTTCGCAGATATATTGTTGTAGGGCACTCTATGGGTGGCTATGCAGGGCTTGCTTTTGGTGAGCTTTTCCCCGATAACCTGAGAGGGTTTGTCATGTTTCATTCTTCTTCTTACCAGGATTCTCCTGAAAAAAAAGCTGACCGTGACCGCAGTATTGCAACTATAAAAAAACGCCGCAAATCTTTCCTGAATGTTTTTACCGGAGACCTATTTGCCGATAAGAAAGACCCGCATTTTAAAAAAGTAAAAGAGATTACTTCTACAGCTACGGCAAGGGCATTGGTAGCTGCTACCGAAGGTATGAAAGATAGAAAAGACCGGGAAATTATTCTACGTTTCTCCATGTATCCTGTACTTTTTATATACGGTAAAAAGGACAAGATTTTGAATTTGGAAAAGATGCTTCCACAGACAGAAATACCCCGGGACCGGGAAACAGTATTACTTGAAAATGCAGGCCACATGGGCTTTTATGAAGCCAAGGAAGAATGCCTGAATGCCATTATAAGGTTTGCAAACAGGTGCTTCCGGATGCCGGTGGAGTAAAATAAATTACACCAACTCCACTTTCTTCTCTGTCTTTTTTGCGTTAGCAATAGCAACTTGTTGTGCCAAGTTTCCGGCAAGGTCATTAAAGGCTAATGCTTGTGGGGTATTCTCCTGCAATACAGCCGGTCTTCCGGCATCACCTGCTTCGCAAATGCTTTGCACCAATGGTATTTCACCAAGGAATGGTACTTTCAGTTCATCTGCCAGATTTTTGGCTCCGTATTTTCCAAAGATGAAATATTTATTGTCCGGAAGCTCAGCAGGAGTAAAATATGCCATGTTTTCCACTATACCCAGTATAGGCACATCGATACCCTTTTGTTGGAACATGGCAATGGATTTACGCACATCTGAAAGGGCTACATTTTGCGGGGTGCTTACAATTACCGCTCCTGTAATTTGTGCTCCGGTAACCAATGAAATTTGAATATCTCCGGTTCCGGGAGGCAAGTCAATTAATAGGTAATCCAATTCGCCCCAGCTTGCATCATTAATTAATTGCATCAAGGCTTTGGAAGCCATAGGTCCGCGCCATACAACAGCTTGTGTGTCGCTTAAAAAGAAACCAATGGAAAGCAATTTCACGCCGTAGTGTTCCAACGGAATCATCCATGTTTTGCCATCCCTGTCTTCCAACAAAGGCTTTTCCTGCATAGCGTCAAACATAATGGGTATGGAAGGTCCGTAAATATCGGCATCCAGCAGTCCGACTTTGGCGCCTTGTTTGGCTAATGCAACCGCCAAGTTAGAAGCAACTGTAGATTTACCTACACCGCCTTTTCCTGAAGCGACTGCAATAATATTGCGGACTCCTGGTAACACATTTTCTTTAGTAGTAGCTCTTTTAGATGTAACCTTAGAACTCATGTTCACATTCACATCCGCTTCCTTATCTACATAATATATCACGGCATTTACACATGCTTTGTGAATCATTTCTTTCATGGGACAGGCAGGAGTGGTAAGTACAACAGTGAAGTTTACTTTTTTGCCGTCAATCTTCAGGTCTTGCACCATTCCGAGAGTGACAATATCTTTATCGAAATCGGGGTCGATTACATTTTTCAGGGCTTCTATTACTTGTTCTTCGGTTATCATAATTCTAAATATTTACGCAAAGTTATGCATTAATCTTGTTTTGTGAGGAGTTTAATTTTGGGAGCAAAAAGAGCGAAATTATAGGTTCAATAATCATAAAAATATCAGGAAATAACAGGAGGGGTATCAGGGAAAATAACAAGAGATAACAGGAGCACTAACAGGGAAACGATTTTTATTTAAAATGCTGAATAATAATACATTGTATGTTTTTACTCCCTGTAAAATGCAGGTTTTTAAAAAATACAGCATTGAAAAACGCAGGAAATTATTACTTGGAATTGGGAAGCCATTTTGTTTCATAATGCAAAGGTAAAGCATTAAAAAGTGCTTTTTAAAAAAGTCAATGACTAAAGTTTTAGTTCTGTGGCAGGATCCCAAAACAGCTTGTCGAAGTTGACAATAGTATCTTTTTTCACTTTTATACCTTCCTTTTTTAGCAAGGCTTCCATCCCCGGTGGAGGAAAATGATGCTTGCCCGAAAGATGTCCGTGGCGGTTTACCACTCTTTGAGCAGGTACCAGAGGTTTTTGAGCATGGGAGTTATTCATGGCCCAACCAACCAAACGGGAAGATTGAGCTGAACCGAGGTATTTGGCAATTGCACCATAAGAGGTTACCCTGCCTTTGGGAACCTGGCGGACTACCTCATAAATCATATCGTAAAAATCGTTCATGCCCTAGATTAATAGTGTAAAACTACATAGAAATAAATTCTTAAATGTGTAATATTATAACGCATAACTTATAACTCATAACTAATTTGTATGTTTGTTGGGTTATAGACTAAATTTTATGAAAATTGCAATATTGTCACGCAGCCCTAAGTCCTATTCTACAGGCAGGCTGGTGGAGGCCGGAATAGCCAGAGGGCATGAAATAGTGGTGCTCGACCATTTACAATGCGTACTTGTAATTGAACAGGGGAGGCCCCATATTTACTATAAAAACAAGGAAGTAACTGGCGTAGACGCTGTTATTCCCCGCATTGGTGCATCGGTTACATTTTATGGCGCTGCAGTAGTACGCCAGTTTGAAATGATGAAAATATTTACCGCAGTTGAATCGCAGGCCCTGGTGCGTTCCAGGGATAAGTTACGTTGTTTGCAATTGCTTGCAAAGGCAGGGATTCCTATACCTAAATCGGCTTTCGCCTACTCTCCAAAGAATGTGGATGATGTGATTGACCAGGTAGGCGGTATACCCGTTATTATTAAGCTGTTGGAAGGCACACAGGGATTGGGTGTGATTTTGGCGGAGACACGTATTTCTGCTAAATCGGTTATCGAAGCTTTTTTGGATGTGGAAGTAAATATATTGGTACAGGAATTTGTGAAAGAAGCCGAAGGCGCCGATGTACGCGTATTTGTGGTGGACGGACAAGTTGTTGGCGCGATGAGGCGCAAAGGCGCTGAAGGAGATTTCCGTTCGAACTTACACCGGGGTGGCACTTCAGAAGTTGTGAAGCTTACTGCTACTGAAAAAGCCATGGCCGTGAAATCCGTGAGGCACCTTGGACTGGGAATTGCCGGGGTAGATATGCTTCAATCAAAAAGAGGATACGTGGTGAATGAAATTAATTCTTCACCCGGACTGGAAGGTATTGAAAAGGCAACAGGCAATGATATTGCCGGAAAAATAATAGAGTACGTTGAACGCAATGAGCATACGAATTAATAAAACGTAGATGCGAAAAACAGTTTCTGTTTTTGTAGTTCTTTTTATCTTTTGTTCCTGCAAACATAACTATACTCCTCCTGCTGATTTCAATTTTAGCCTTTCATTTGGATATTTTGATGACCAAATTAGTACATTTGATTCTACTTTTATAACGGATGGAAATAGACCAGGAAGTAAAAGGATAAAGGTGATTTTCACAAAAGCAGAAATGCAGCAGATATACAAAAGAATGATAGATTACAATTACTTAGATTTACCTGATAATATGGGTCCAAAAGAGCATCCTGTTCCTTGGCCAGAATATTATTTGGTTATAAATACAAATTCAACAAAGAAAGCTATTCACTCTTGTCCGAATTTCTGCACTAATGATAAAAAAATAGAAAAATTTGATTCCATCATGAATGAAATATTGAAAATTCTTTATTCGAAAAAGGAAATTAAGGATCTTTCACTTAATAAAAGAATAGCACTTTAATCTCTACTATAAGTTATATGGATTTTCTTTCACCTTCTAACTTCCCCGATTACGAACTTATTGATTGCGGAAACTTTGAAAAGCTCGAACGTTTCGGGCAATATATAACCATTCGTCCAGAGCCGCAAGCCGTGTGGGATTCAGCGCTAAGCCAAAGTGAGTGGCAAAAAAAAGCACATGTTCGGTTTTTACCCCATTCCAGTTATGCAGGCAATTGGGAGAAATTAAAACCTATGCCCGATAATTGGGAAGTAGGATATAATTTACCAAATGGCCCAACCATTCGCTTTAAATTATCACTCACATCTTTCAAGCATGTCGGCATTTTCCCGGAACAGGCAGTTCACTGGGATTATATTTATCAAAATCTTTCATCTTTTAAAGGTGCAGAAAAACCCCGTTTTCTAAACCTTTTTGCCTATACCGGAGGAGCATCACTGGCAGCTAAGGCCGCGGGTGCCGATGTAACACACCTTGATTCAGTAAGACAAGTGGTGAGCTGGGCAAAAAACAACATGGAACTGTCTAAACTGGATAATATCCGCTGGCTGATTGAAGATGCCATGAAATATGTAAAACGGGAGATAAAGCGTGGCAGCATGTACCAGGGTATTATACTCGATCCACCGGCCTATGGTCACGGACCGGATAAAGAGCAATGGAAACTGGAAGATAATCTGAATGAAATGGTGAACTGTGTTTTGCAAATTTTGGCACCTGAAAAACATATGCTTATTCTGAATACATATTCGCTCGGATTTTCATCGCTTATTATCGAAAACCTGTTGAAGAAAAAGTATAAAAATCTGCAAACCGGAGAGCTCTTTTTACCTTCCACTTCGGGATACAAATTACCCCTCGGTGTCTTCGGAAGGGTAGTTTCCGGTTTGTAAAAATGCTGATTATAAGGCATTTTCAAAGAAAGTTTGGTTATTCCGAAATAGATACTCAATTTTGCGGCCTGTTAAGAAGAACTAACACCTTATATATACTGTTAAGATTACATGGCTAAAAATTTATTGATTGTAGAGTCACCTGCCAAAGCGAAAACGATTGAAAAATACCTTGGGAAGGATTTTATAGTCAAGTCGAGTATAGGACATATTCGGGACCTTCCGGAAAAAGGTATTGGAATAGATATTGAACACGACTTTGCTCCTGATTATGTTGTTTCCACTGATAAAAAGAAAGTAGTAGCTGAACTTAAAAAGCTTGCCAAGGCAGCGGAGACAGTTTGGCTGGCGACTGATGAGGACCGGGAAGGAGAAGCTATCGCCTGGCATTTGTTGGAAGAGCTTGGAGTAAAAGAAAGTAAAACACGCCGGGTAGTTTACCATGAAATTACCAAGAGCGCCATTGAAGATGCTATTAAACATCCACGCAGTATTGACCGTGCCCTTGTAGATGCGCAGCAAGCAAGGCGTGTGCTCGACAGGCTAGTAGGATATGAGCTTTCGCCCGTATTATGGAGAAAAGTAAAACCTTCTTTATCGGCCGGCAGGGTGCAATCGGTGGCAGTACGTTTAATAGTAGAACGTGAAAGAGAAGTAAACGCTTTTGTTTCCGTTTCGTACTTTAAAGTGGAAGGGCATTTCAATGCCAACGATACGAATTTTCGGGCGGAGTTAGATAAAAGATATGAGAATGAAAAGCAGGCAAATGATTTCCTGGCCAAGATAAACGGTGCGGATTTTTTTGTAAGAGATTTAGAAAAAAAACCTGCCAAACGTTCTCCGTCGGCGCCATTTACAACTTCCACTTTGCAACAGGAGGCAAGCAGGAAACTAAGCTTTTCGGTTTTGCAAACCATGCGCGTGGCACAAGGCTTATACGAACGCGGGGATATTACCTACATGCGTACCGACTCTGTAAACCTTTCGCAACAAGCTATTGACGGGGCAAAGAAGGAAATTGAAAAAACGTTTGGAAAAGAATACGCCGAAACAAGGCAATATAAAACGAAGTCGTCCGGAGCACAAGAGGCTCACGAAGCCATACGCCCCACTGATTTTTCAGCGAAAGAAATAGAAGGTCATAATGACAATGAAGCTCGTCTATATGACCTGATTAGAAAGCGTACCATTGCATCGCAAATGGCGAATGCTGAAATTGAAAAAACAGTTATTACCATCGGCCAAAATAAAACACAGGATAACTTTGTTGCAACCGGTGAGGTAATTACTTTTGACGGGTTTTTAAGAGTGTATTCTGAATCGGATGATGATACGGAGGAAGAACAAAATTCCGAAACACTTCCTATGCTGAAAAACAATCAGGCAGTCAATTTTTCGGAAGCAAATGCTATTCAACGGTTCCCTTCTCCACCGCCAAGATATACAGAAGCGAGTCTTGTTAAAAAGCTAGAAGCGCTTGGTATCGGAAGACCTTCAACCTATGCACCTACCATTTCAACCGTGCAAAAAAGGGGTTATGTAGTAAAGGAAAACAGGGAAGGAACACCCAGACCCTATAAAGTAATTACACTGAAAGGAGGTGAGATAAAATCAACAACAAAAACAGAAAATACCGGAGCTGAAAAATCAAAACTGTTCCCTACGGATATAGGTTCAGTGGTGACGGATTTCCTTATTGAGAATTTTGGCGAAATTTTGGATTATAATTTCACCGCACAAGTTGAAGAACAGTTTGACATTATAGCCGAGGGAAAATTATCATGGACAAAAATGCTTCATAAATTTTATGATCCATTCCATGCTACAGTAACAAAGGCTACAACAAAGGAGAGAGCTTCAGGTGAAAAATTATTAGGACAAGATGCCAATGGCAAAAATGTATATGCAAAAATAGGTCGTTACGGACCTATGATTCAAATTGGGGATATTACAGCCAAAGAAGACGAAGAGATAAAGCCCGAGGACAAGCCAAAATATTCCAAATTGCGTGCTGACCAGCGCATGGATACCATCACTTTGGAAGAAGCCCTCAATTTGTTTAAGATGCCAAGGCAAGTGGGTATGTTTGAAGATAAAGAAATGGCCGGCGGTATTGGCAGATTTGGTCCATATATCAGGCATGATGGCAAATTTTATTCCATTCCGAAGGAAGATGATGTTTACACCATAGGTGAAGAAAGGGCTATCGAAATAATAAAGGATAAACGTCAAAAGGAAATAGAAAAGACCATCAAAATACTTCCGCACGAGCCAGAAATCAAAATACTGAAAGGCAGATTTGGCCCTTACTTTACCATGGATAAGAAGAACTATAAAATACCTAAAGGCAAAGAAGCAGCAGATTTGACATTGGAAGAGTGCCTGGAGATTATTAAGAACGATACAACATCGGGGAAAAAGAAGAGAAGTTTTACCCCAAGGAAAAAATCAGCAGAGTAAAATCAGTCTGATGCATGGAGATAAAAAGTTACCTCATACCGGCGGATATACAAGCTCAGGAATATGAAAAGTACCAGTGGGGAAGCTTTGTTAAACAATTTAATAACGAGGGGTTCCCGGATTTAGAAGGAGTTAAGGTTGCCATTATTGGAATTGGGGAGTCACGCAATTCTATTAATAATGAGGGCTGCTCCGATGCTCCCGATCATGTTCGCAAGCACTTTTATAAGCTTTCTGCCATTGCCGGAGTGAGTATAGCCGATATAGGAAACCTTCGTCTTGGTGAAACCCCCAAGGATACGTATCATGCAGTTGAATTTGTTTGTTCGGAATTGTTGGAGAACAAAATTATTCCCATAATTATTGGAGGAAGCCAGGACCTGACATATGCCAATTACCTGGCCTATCAAAAGCTCCAGCAGACCGTAAATCTTGTTTGCATTGACCGTAAAGTAGACTTAGGGGCTTCAAAAGACAGCATTGATAATAACTCCTATTTGAATAATATTATTCAGCATCCATCTTCTTTACTCTTTAATTTAAGCCTTGCAGCGTACCAAAGCTATTTTGTAAATGATACGGAAATAGAAACGCTGAAAAAGATGTATTTTGATGTTTATCGCCTCGGGTATATTCAATCTAAGAAGGAGGAAGGAGAACCAATTGTAAGGAGTGCTGATATTCTGAGTTTTGATATTTCTGCCATACGCCAATCCGATGCTCCGGCTAGTGCCAATACTACCCCCAACGGATTATATGGAGAAGAGGCATGCCAGATTATGCGTTATGCAGGAATGAGTGATAAGCTTTCTTCCGTTGGTATTTATGAATTGAATCCTTCATTTGATAGCCGTGGACAAACGGCACATCTTGCAGCGCAAATGATTTGGTATTTCATGGAAGGTTTTTCCAATCGCAAAAACGATTTTCCGGTTATTGTCGGAAAGGATTATATGAAATACAGGGTAGCTATTCCACAGCCTCTAACAAGCGGCGACGAGAATGGGCATGAAATTGTGTTTTACAAAAGCCTGAAGACAGACAGGTGGTGGATGGAAGTCCCATTTAAGGTAGATGATAAATCAAAATTTGAAAGACATCACTTAGTACCCTGCTCTTATGACGATTACCTCCTCGCTTGCGCCGAAGAGATGCCCGACCGCTGGTGGCAGGCCTATCAGAAGTTGAATTAACCTGATTTTCTTTTTTTATTTCTGCATACATAACAATCCAAAGTTGTTAATATCCCGAATGATTTTAAATTTGTCATCTGTAATTTAAAAAATGGATAAGGATCTGCTTTATAAAATCGGGCTTACTTTTATTGACCATGTAGGGCATATAACTTCCAAGGTCCTTATATCTTATTGCGGCAGTGCAGAAGCCGTATTTAAAGAAAAGAAACAGAACCTTTTAAAGATACCTGATATTGGTGAAATTACAGCGGAGGCAATCGTTAAGCAGGATATACTTCACCTGGCAGAAAAGGAAATAAAATTCATTGATCGGAATAAGATCACGCCGCTTTTTTATTTGGACAAAGCCTACCCATTGCGATTAAAACAATGTGCCGACTGCCCTGTTGTTTTATATTATAAAGGCAACACCAATCTGGATGCAGAAAGAATTGTGGCCATAGTAGGAACACGTAATGCGACGGATTACGGTAAAAAAATGTGCAGTAATTTGGTGGAAGGCTTAAAAGATTCCGGTATACTTATCGTAAGCGGACTCGCATATGGAATTGATGCCGCCAGCCATAAAGCTGCTTTACAGTATGGGTTGCCAACAGTAGGTGTTGTTGGGCATGGGTTAGATTCTATTTATCCGCCAGAACATAATAACCTGGCTCAAAAAATGCTGGATAACGGAGGATTGTTAACCGATTTTACGAGTGAAACGAAGCTTGCTCCTGAAAATTTCCCCAAGCGAAACCGTATTATTGCCGGCTTATCGGATGCGGTTATAGTGGTAGAATCAAAAGCATCTGGCGGGGCTATTATTACGGCGGATATAGCTTTCTCCTATAACCGGGAAGTATTTGCTGTTCCGGGTCGCAACGAGGATATATATTCACAGGGTTGCAATAAGCTAATCAGGCAAAATAAGGCCGGGTTAATTCAATCGGCCGATGATTTGCTAAGCAGTTTAGGCTGGAAGGACACGAAAAAGAAAAAAAAGACACAGGTGCAGTTGTTTCATGACCTGAAGCCGCAGGAAGAAACCATTGTAAAGGTTTTGCAAACGCAGACGGGGCCAATGCATATTGACGATATCGCAATTCAGGCTAATTTATCGCCCGGTAATCTTTCAACCCATTTGCTTACCCTTGAATTTGCAGGCATCTTAAAATCGCATCCGGGTAAAATGTACAGCCTTTAATTTAACGCTAATCTTTATTTTTCGTACCTTCGCTTTCTGTTTCTATCGAAGTGAAAAATAAAAAATCGGCAGTTATTTATATTCTCATAGGAAGTTTAATCCTCTTGATATACGCTGCCTGCAACAATTCCGCTAATATAAACAGTAATGCGGATTCCGGCAATTCAAAAACACAACAAAAAATAAATTTGATACAACTTCTTATAGGCAATGGGAATTACCTTTTCAGGTCGGTTGATTTGGGGACAGATTTCAAAACAGTCCTTTCTTCGGAGAAGAAAATACCCGATGAAAATGATACCGATGATATAACCTATACCCTGCCCATAGATACCCTTCAACCCGATTCGGTGAATGAACCTTTTGATTCGGTAAGCTACTTTACTATTACCTATTATTTTGATAAAGAAAAACTAAATGAAGCGGATGAAGATATATACCTTGAAAACGACTCTATAGCTGCCAGTCTTTTAGGAAGACTTACCAATTACCTGAGCTCGAAATATGGAGACTATGCCAGCCAAAATGACAGCCGTGTTTGGAGTACAACACGCAAGGGTAAAAAGGAATGGATAACCTTAAGCGATCAAAGCGAAGAATACGATAACGGAAAACTATTACTGGTTTTTTACAGTGAAGACTATTAAAGACCCATTTATTTACTTCATAATTATTCCGGATGGAAGACGTCTTATTGGAGGTAAATAACCTGGCTGTTGATTTTAACACCGAACAAGGCAATTTCAGAGCGATTAATAATATTAGCTATTCGCTGAAGAGAGGCCAATGCCTCGGTATTGTCGGAGAATCCGGTTCGGGTAAAACGGTTTCATCGCTTGCGCTTATGCGACTCATTCCCCGGGCGGGAAGAATTTCGGAAGGAGAGCTTATTTTCAATTCAAAAAGAAACGGTAAAACGGCTATTCAAAATCTTTCTGAAAAGGAGATGCGCAGCTTCCGCGGGAATGAAATAGCCATGATTTTCCAGGAGCCTCTTACCTCTCTTAATCCTGTGTTGACATGCGGGTATCAGGTAATGGAAGCAATTATGTTGCACCAGCAGGTCTCAAAAAGTGAAAGCAGAAGCCGCACCTTGGAATTATTCAAGAAAGTAAAACTACCCAGGCCGGAAGTTATACTCGATTCATATCCTCATCAATTATCAGGCGGACAAAAGCAACGGGTAATGATTGCGATGGCCATGTCGTGCAATCCTTCTTTGCTTATTGCAGATGAACCCACTACAGCGCTTGATGTAACCGTTCAGAAAACTATTCTTGAGTTGATGAAGGAATTGCAGGAGGAAAACGGGATGAGCATACTGTTTATTTCGCACGACCTGGGGGTAATTGCTGAAATTGCTGAGAAAGCTTTAGTAATGTACAAGGGCGATATTGTTGAGCAAGGAAATATTCTCGATATTTTTTCAAACCCTCAGCATCCTTATACCAAAGGCTTGCTGGCATGCCGTCCACCTCTGGATAAAAGATTGCATATTCTTCCCACGGTGAAAGATTTTCTGAACGAAAGGAAAACAGAATATATTTTATCGGATGAAAATATCATCACTCCCATAGAAAGAGAGGATACCCATAAAAAACTGTATGCTGCTGAACCTATTTTGAAAGTGGAGAACCTTAAAACCTATTTCCCCGGCGGTAAAAGTCTCTTAGGTAAATCTACCGGGCATGTAAAAGCTGTGGATGACATAAGCTTTGCTGTTTATCCGGGAGAAACCCTTGGTATAGTGGGAGAATCGGGCTCCGGAAAGACCACGCTGGGTAGAACCATTCTGCGTTTAATTGAACCCACTTCAGGAAATATAATCTATAAAGGGAATGATATTTTAAAACTGCACGCAGAAGAAATGCGCAGGTATCGTAAAAAGCTGCAAATCATTTTCCAGGATCCCTATTCTTCTTTAAATCCTCATTTAACCATTGGGGAATCTATTATTGAACCGATGCGGGTGCATGACATTCTTAGCGATGAAAAAAAACGCAAGGCAAAAGCCATTGAATTATTGGAGCGTGTAAGTATGACTGCTTCCCAATTTGACCGCTATCCGCATGAGTTTTCGGGTGGACAAAGGCAACGCGTATGCATAGCAAGGGCATTAGCCCTTAATCCCGAGTTTATTGTTTGTGATGAGTGTATTTCATCGTTGGATGTTTCCGTGCAGGCGCAGGTAATTAATTTACTTTCTGAACTGAAAAAGGATTTTGGATTTACTTATTTATTTATTTCGCATGATATTTCAGTCGTTAAGTTTATTTCAGACCGTATGATAGTATTATATAACGGAAAAATAGAAGAAGCCGGAGATGCTGATGAAATCTATTTTAATCCGCAAAAAGAATACACTAAACGATTGATTAATGCAGTTCCTAAGGGTAGAATTGAAGATATTAAAGCATCTTTGCAAAAACGAAAAGAGACGATACACTAAGCTATGGCAGATTCCAAACTAACTATTTACAATACCCTTAAAAGGGAGCGGGAGCTTTTTATCCCAATGCATCCGCCGTTTGTCGGCATGTACTTATGCGGACCTACTGTTTATGGCGATGCCCATTTGGGCCATGCCAGGCCTGCTGTCACCTTTGATGTGGTTTTCCGCTATCTCACTTATTTAGGATATAAAGTGCGGTATATAAGAAACATTACCGATGTAGGTCACCTTGAAAATGATGCCGATGAAGGCGAGGATAAAATAGAAAAAAAAGCCCGTCTTGATAAGGTGGAACCTATGGAGATTGTTCAACGGTATACCATCGATTACCACCGGAATATGCGGCAACTTAATGTGAAGCCTCCTTCTATTGAACCACGTGCTTCGGGGCATATTATTGAGCAGATATTTATGATTGAAAAAATTATCGAGCACGGGTATGCATATATCTCTGAAGGCTCGGTTTATTTTGATGTGAAAAGGTTTGAGAAAGACTACCCGTATGGAGAACTCTCCGGCCGTGTTACAGAAGATTTGCAGCATAATACCCGTGCGTTGGACGGACAGAGCGAAAAAAGGAATCCGCTTGATTTTGCACTTTGGAAAAAAGCGTCGCCGGAGCATATCATGCACTGGCCATCTCCCTGGAGTGAAGGATTCCCCGGCTGGCATATTGAGTGTTCAGCTATGAGCGCTAAATATCTGGGAGAAACTTTTGATATTCACGGGGGTGGAATGGATTTGCTTTTTCCGCATCACGAATGTGAAATAGCCCAGTCGTTAGGAGCTAACGGCAAGCAACCCGTCCGTTATTGGATGCATAATAACATGCTAACCATCAACGGGCAGAAAATGGGTAAATCATTAAACAATTTTATTACACTGGACGAACTTTTCAGCGGTAATCACCACTTGCTTGAGAAACCCTATAGCGCCATGGCATTGCGGTTTTGCATGCTTCAAAGCCAATACCGCAATCCAATAGATTTTTCGAACAAAGGATTACAAGATGCTGAAAAGGCCTATCAAAAGTTGAGCGAAATTTATCTCTTGCTGAAGGAAATGAATTGGAGCGGGACAAGCATTGATCCGGACATGGAAAAAGCATTGTCCTCTTTTGAAAAAGAATGTTTGGATGCAATGAATGATGATATTAACACAGCTATTGTTATATCCAATATGTTCAAAGTTTCTTCCTATGTAAACACGTTTTATGCCAGCGGAAAAACAGAAGGGGTTAGCAAAGAAACATTCGAAAAATTTAAAAATACATTCTCTATTTTTTTCACGGAGTTACTGGGACTGCTGCCAGAGGAAGGCAATAAAAATAACGATGAAGACTTTGGCAAGTTAGTTGACAGCCTGTTGGATCTTCGGAATGAAGCTAAAAAGAAAAAGGATTTTTCACTGGCTGACTCAATAAGGAACATACTTTCTAAGTTTGTAGTATTGCAAGATTCAGCCGATAAAACAATTTGGAAATATGAAAGGAAAAAGTAAGTTATTTATTACCGGATTGGCCATAATGCCTGGTATATTCTTATCTACCGGGTGTCATAATATCGGAAATGGCGGTAGTGTTTCTACAACAGACACAACAAAAGCAATCGCAGAAAAAACCACCATCGCAATTCCTGCATTTAATGCTGATACGGCCTATTATTACACGAAAGAACAAGTTGATTTTGGTCCGAGGATACCGGGAACCAAATCGCATCAGGAATGTCTTGATTTTATTGTAGCGCAATTAACCAAAGATAGTCTGCATCCAATCATTCAAAAATCAAAAGCTAGAACATTTGACGGCAAAACCTTTGAATTTGATAATGTAATAGCTCAATCTCAACCTAAAAATACGGTGCGTATAATGCTTTGCACCCATTGGGATACCCGCCCCTGGGCCGATTTGGATTCTGTTGATTCGGATAAACCGTTTGATGGAGCCGATGATGGAGCAAGCGGAGTGGCTATGCTTCTTGAATTAGCGCATCATTTGAAAGATGCCAATATTGGGGTTGATTTGGTCTTTTTTGATTTGGAAGATTACGGTCAGCAGAATGGAGTGAATGGAGAGGACACAAAATACCCGGCGCAAGATGATACCTGGTGCCTGGGATCCCAATATTGGGCTAAAAACCTTCCAACCGATTATATAATGCCTCGTTTTGGAATACTATTGGATATGGTAGGAGGGAAGAATGCAGTGTTCCCGATGGAAGGAACCTCCATGAGGTATGCGCCCCAAATTGTAAATAAAATTTGGGATATGGCAGCAAGCATTGGCTATGGTAATTATTTTACGCATGACAGAACGGTTGAAACAATAGACGACCATAAGTATGTTAACCAGTTAGCTAATATTCCAACCATTGATATCGTACATTATGATAGTAAGACCAGAGATTATCCCTATTTTCATCATAAACACAGTGATAATATGAGTGTTTTGGATAAAAACACCATGAATATGGTGGGAACAACCCTGCTGAATGTTATTTACAGAGAGAAAAATAATTCAGAAACGCCATAATTTTACTCAGTATCACAACATTTATAGTATCTTAGCAGCATAAATTTCCATTTTAATTTTAAGCAAGCCCAACTTATTACTATTTTAATTCGTTATAAAGTTTATACATACCCAATACCAAACCAGCAATGAAAAAGTTTACATTTTTAATAGTAACGGTTCTTTTCAGTATTCTGAATTCTTCCGCGCAAAATAGCGGCAAGGCAAACACGAATCCACAAGCTCCGCAAATTGGAAGCACTAAATGGAGTTTGGATCCTTTTGAGCATGCCATATTTGTTGAAAATAAAGGACAGTTTGATACTGTTCTCCCTGGAGTGCAAATCTTTTTCGAAGCTCAATTGGGCGCTGCGGATGCTTATTTTACGGCTAATGGTATTCTATACAAGCATATTGAAACAGCGAAATTAGACTTTAGCAAAGGAGACCCGGATCAGAACGGTCCTCCTGAAAGAGATTTTTATTATTTGACTACCGAATGGCAAGGAGCAAGCTCTAATACTACTGTTGAAGCAGCCGATGAGCTTTCTTATTATTATACCTACCCCAAAGGCACACACGATAGTTACATTGCCAATGTGTTCAAAAAAATTACCTATCACAATATATATCCCGGAATAGATATTACGTATTCATTCCCTGAAGGACGCAAGGATCTTGAGTATACCATCATAATTCACCCCGGAGCTGACCTGAGTAAGGTTCAGTTAAAATACATTGGCACAAGCGGCATGCATATTGATGGTGAAGGAAATGTAGTGGTGAATAATGATATTGGAATGCTAAAGGAAACTACGCCTGTTGGTTATTACCAGGAAGACCATACCCCAGTTACCATAAACGCGCAGGCAAACAATCCAATAGAATCCTTTACTGCCCATAATCCGGATGCTTCAAAAACATTGGTTATTGATCCTACTATCACCTGGACTACAAACCCGGCATTTACCGGTGGCGCGTATGATTATGCATACGATTTGGATTACGACAATCAGGGTAATATATATGCTTATGGCGGCGGTGCCTATCCCCTGCAATTGGTTAAATTAAATTCTGCCGGTGCAATTCAATGGACTTTTAATGCAACCACTATGACATCCTCCACTGATTTTTATGGAGACATGGCTGTAGATAAGCATTCTCTGGAGAGTTACATCACTGAAGGCTGGAATGCCGGTGGAGGTGCTCGAGTAGAAAAAGTAAATTCACACGGTGTGCTAATGGCTACAGATCCCGGAAATTCCGGTTTTAATGAAATGTGGAGAATACAATCCAGTATTTGTCCGGCAGGATTTGTAGTTTTTGGTAACGGCACCTGCTGTCCTGATCATGCTTGTATGCTTGATACTACTATGGCTTCCATAACCCCTGTAAATATTCTTGGCCCAACTTGTACAACCGGCTATCATGATATGGCACTTACAGCTGTTGACCCATTTGGAAATTTTGCATGGACAGGATGCACACACTCATTAATATATACTACCTGGAATAATACCCTTATTAAATCCCCAATACCGGCTTTAACTCCATCTGCTTATCAAACACCGATGCATTATTCTTTCAAGGAAATTGGAAGTATGTTTTATGCTCCTAACCTTGTTTTTAATGCCATGAATGGCCTGGTGTGTGGCCGCTCCTGGTTATTCGCGTATAATGGTGACACCTTAAAGCAGATCAGCAAAACCACCGGAGCTATAAATGCAGTAGCTCAAGTTTCAGCCACTCCTTTTCAATGGGGAGGTGTAGATGTTGACCTTTGCGACAATGTTTATTTGGCCAATAATAAAACGATACAGGTTTATGATGGAAGCTCTTTAACGATGACTTCATCGTTACCTGTTTTACCGGGCACTATTTATGATCTTAAATTGGGCACGTATACCAGTCAGCTTCTATATGCATGCGGACAAAACTTTGTGTCATGTGTAACATTAGGCCCTCCGGCAACTATACCAATTGTTGTAACAAGGACACCGTCAAATTGTTCTGCTTGCAGTGGCACAGCCACAGCTTCAGCCATGCCTTGCGGGGTATTAGACACAATGAATGTTACCTATTTATGGAGTGATGGAGAAACTACCCGTACAGCTTCCCATTTATGTTCGGGGGTAGATACCGTTAAAGTAACCGTAGAATGCGGATTGACATATACAGATACCTTAACAATACCTGTTTCATCTGGTGGAATTATAGTAACTCGTGACTCTACTAATGCAACCTGTTCCGTTCCGGGTAGTGCTTCTGTTACTGTTACCGGTGGACATCCACCTTATACCTACTCCTGGACAAATGGCTCTACCACATCCAGTACAGGGCCTGTAGGTGCCGGAGTTTATTGTGTGGGTGTTAGGGATAATTCAGATTGCTCCGATTCTATTTGTATAACCGTTTTGGGTAATCCATTACCAATTGTAACCATAACTCCAAATCCGGATACAATTTGTGCCGGTGGACAAATTGGACTTACCGCTGCAGGTGCACTTACCTATGCCTGGACCCCTCCCGGATCCGGACTGAGTTGTTACACTTGTCCAAACCCGACCGCTTCACCGGCAGTTACCACTACATATACAGTAGTTGGAACCGATGCGCATGGTTGTAAGAATAAAGATTCAGTTATAGTTGTAGTAAATCCATTACCTGTAATTTTAATAGCTGCCCCGCAAGATACTGTATGTCCTGGCGGAAGTGTAGCGTTAACGGTATCCGGTGCAGGTGTGGGCGGCACTTATACATGGAACCCATCCGCCTTGGGTTTAAGTTGCTATAATTGTACAAACCCTACCGCGACCCCAACTGCAACTACCGTTTACACGGTTACTGGCACAGATGCCCAGGGATGTTCTGCTAATGCCAGCGTTACGGTATACCTGCAAGAACCTCCTACTATAACAGTAATGGCTACTAAAACTTCCTTGTGTCAAGGACAATCAGTATCTATGACTGCCTCAGCCACCAATACTACAACCCCGTATACATGGCAACCGGGTGGAATGACCGGACCAAATGTAACAGTAACACCAACTGTAACTACTACCTATACGGTAAGTGCCGGAAGTGTTTGCGGAGTAGCAACTGCTACAGTAACTATCGTTGTAAATCCTATACCCAATGTAGCCATAGCTGCCGACATATATCAGGGCTGCGTACCGCTTTGTGTTCAGTTCCGCAATAATACAACCATATCGCAAGGCGGAATATCACAATATGTTTGGGCCTTTGGAAACGGAGATACCTTGCAATCTAAAAATCCAATTTATTGCTACTCATCCTCCGGAGTTTATAATGTAAAACTTACGGCTGTTTCTGACAGTGGTTGCAGTATGACATTGGATAAAGGAAATATGATTACGGTGTTTAAACATCCGAGTGCAGTATTTACATATTCTCCAGAATTCGCAACCATATTGCAGCCTACCATTCAGTTTACAAGCAATTCCTCAGATACCTATGGTGCATTAGTAGAATACACCTGGAGTTTTGGCGATGCCAGCGATTCAAACAGCAATTTGGCGAATCCTTCACATACCTATCAGGATACAGGTAGTTATTGCCCGAGCCTGGTCGTAATGAACGAACATGGTTGTGTAGATACAGCAACAAACTGCCTGATTATAAATCCCATATTTACCTTGTACATACCATCCGGCTTTACACCTAATGGTGATGGAAAGAATGAAGTATTTATGGCTAAAGGAAAGGACATAAAGAGTTTTGAGATGTATATTTTCGACCGTTGGGGAATGCAATTGTTCCACAGCACCAATATCAACGAAGGTTGGAACGGAACAGTGAACGGAGGTTCAACCGTTGCTCAGGAAGATACCTATATTTATATCATAAAAGCATATGACAGCAACAATAAGGAACATACCTACACAGGGAATATAAACCTGATTAAATAAACGGGCGACTCTTGTTTTTTTAAACGGAAGCAGGCTATAGTATGGTTTAGCTACGCTTGAAATATAACAAATAAGCAGATTTGATTAAACCAAATCTGCTTATTTGTTTAAGTTTGCAATTTGATACGGTTCACTATGAAAAAGCTCTTTATCGTTTTCTCCTTGCTGCTAATTCAATGCGGTGTGTTTTCCCAAAGCTATTATAAGTATTGGATACAATTTACCGATAAAAAAAACAGTCCATACGCTATTAGTAATCCTTCGGCTTTTCTTTCCGCCAGGGCCATACAAAGGCGTATTAAATACGGCATACCCATTAAGTATAACGATTTGCCGCCCAACCCGGCATATATTGACAGTGTAGTATCAAAAGGTGTAAAACTATTAAACCGTTCAGGTTGGTTTAATGCCATAAGTATTAATGCTGTTAGCGCGGCAGATACTGCGGTATGTCTTCGGAAAATAAGAGCGTTGCCATTTGTAAAGGGCTCAAAATTTGTAACTGTTACGGAGCCGCATAGTCCGGTTAATAAGAATTTTATGGAAACGGTAACCAACCATAACCCTCTTACTTCTGATACATTTAATTATGGTTTCTGCTATAATCAGGTACACATGATTGGAGTTGATTGTCTTAATAATATGGGGTACAGGGGAAAGGGAAAACGTATTGCTCAAATAGATGCGCGTTTTGGCGTAGCCGATACCCTGCCGGCATTTGACAGTTTACGCAACAGGTCAGGCATACTTGGAACCTGGGATTTTGTATGGGAAGATCCTGATGTGTATGATGATACTAATAATGTAGACAATCATGGACAGATGGTGCTGTCGTGTATGGTTGGAAATTTGCCGGGACAATTTTTGGGAGATGCCGCCGACGCCGATTTTTATTTGTTGCGTACGGAGGATATTCAAAGCGAGTACCAGATTGAAGATGATAATTGGGCTTCCGCTGCTGAGTATGCAGATAGTGCAGGCGCCGATGTTATTACATCATCGCTCGGATATACCACTTTTGATGATACGGTAGGATATACATATGCCGATATGAACGGTAAAGTAGCTGTAGCAAGTATGGCTGCTACTATTGCTGTAGAAAAAGGAATGGTGGTTTGTGTAGCAGCCGGAAATCTGGGTGGTACATCCTGGCAACATATTTCATCGCCGGGCGATGCAGATAGTATACTTACCGTTGGTGCAGTGGACCAAAACGGGATTTATGCTCCGTTCAGTTCTACTGGGCCCACATCTGATGGAAGGATAAAGCCGGATGTAGTTGCACAGGGAGAAAATACAGTTCTGGTTTCACCTTATGGTGGCGCAACAATTGGAAGCGGTACTTCTTTTGCTACTCCTTTAATAGCAGGCGCAGCTGCCTCTTTATGGCAATCTGATTCAAATGCAAATTGCGTACAGGTAATGAATGCGATAAGGGAAAGTGCGAGCCAATATACCTCTCCCGACAATTTGTTGGGCTATGGTATTCCTAATTTTTGTCTTGCTAAAACCATTGTTACAGGCTTAACTGAAAATAAAATGGTTGCCAATCTTACGAAAGTTTATCCGGATCCCTTTACCGATAATATTACAGTTTCATTTTTCTCTTCCATAGTTCAGCATGTGAATGTAAAAATGTACAATACATTGGGACAAATTGTAAGTCGGAAAGAATGCAAAGTGGCCGGAGGCGGCAATACACTTATTGAGATGGGTGGTTTACAAAAACTTTCAAATGGAATTTATTTTGTTGTACTGACAGACGAACAAGGTTCTGTTTTTACTTCTAAAGTTGTGAAGTAGGGGAGAAAAGTGAGGTAGCGTGGTTAGAATTATTGTTTATATGAGGTCAATATACTTTGATACCATATTTCAAAAGTTTTTTCGGCAAATGGTCATCAAGACTTTGTATTTCGGTATCAGTAAGTTCAATTAATGGAATGTCATATTTCTTATAGATTTCGATTTTTTGCTTTTTTCGTTCTACATATTTTGGGTCATTGTCCATTCCCCAATATTCAATATAAACTTTACCAGTTGGCAGATAAAAGTCTGATAACACGTTTTCCTCTATTGGTACTTTTCTTTCATAAGCATGCACAATACCATATTGATAAAGCAAATTATCAATTATCATTTCAGCTTTAGAACGTACCCGATGCCCATCCTGTGTCCTAAAATTTGCCGGATAATTGTCACGGAAGTTAGTCGCAGTTTGACCTGTTACTTGAGAGGGGGCGACAATATTAGGAATTTCTTTTTCAATATCTGTATCACTGAAAACATCTTTTAAACTTTTATTTTGTAAAATACTGTCAGGCCACTTTATATATGTTTTACCAGATATATCGTCCTCAAATTGTCTGCCTCCAACTGTCTTACCGAGTTTAGTAACAACCCAACCTGAAATATTCTTTTCTATCCACCCAAGTTCCGAAAGAATCAAGTTAAGTCGTTGTGATGAAATATTATAATGCTTCCCAATAGTTGTTGCGTTAAGAAGTTGTGATTTACTTTTAGATTGTATATTATTTAGAGAAATATTTTCGGGCCATACAATAAACTCACCATATTTTGGATTGGTTCGTGTTTGTCCACCCTTTTCTATACCTAATTCGGTTAAAACCCATTTGTCTGCTTTACGATCAATCCAGCCTATACTTTTCAATTTGTTAAAAAGCTCATTTGTCGGAACATCTAGTTCGTTTGCAAGACTCGTAGTTGATAGATATTCCATTTCTTTAAAAGATTATATTATTTTTTTAAAATTGGTTAATTACTTTCACCCTCTCTCTTCCCATACCCTGCAAATATTTACAACAACTTCTGCCGCTTTTTGCATGTCCTGAACGCTTACCCATTCCTGCTTGCCATGAAAAGCATGTTCCCCGGCAAAAATATTGGGGCAGGGCATTCCCATAAAGGAAAGTCTTGAGCCGTCTGTTCCTCCGCGTATGCTTTGAAGGTGGGCTTTTATACCCGAACGTTTTACCGCCTCATCGGCATATTGTATAACCTTGGGGTGCTTATCAATAATCTCTTTCATATTGCGGTATTGTTCCGTAACCGTAAATTGAAATGTTGAATTGGGATAATCTTTCAGAACTTTTTCAGTTATGGTTTTCAGCAAATCTTCTTTGGCTTTAAGTCCTTCTGTTACAAAATCGCGTATAATAAATTTGAGAGTTACTTGTTCTAAAATGCCGCCAACGGATGTGGGGTGTACAAATCCCTCCATACCGGAAGTTGATTCGGGAGACAATTTATCTTTTGGTAATTTATCAATTATTGCAGAAGCAATTTTAATAGCATTTTCCATTTTACCTTTAGCAAACCCCGGATGGACACTAACACCCGTAATAACAATAGTAACTGCGTCAGCAGAAAAATTCTCCGCTTCAATATGCCCTAATGATTCACCATCCATTGTATATCCATATTGAGCACCGAGTTTTTTCATATCCACTTTATCCACACCCCTGCCAATTTCTTCATCTGGCGTAAATAATATGCGAATGGCTCCATGCTTAACTTCCGGATGGTGCATTAAATATTCGGCGGCAGCCATAATTTCAGCTACACCCGCTTTATTATCTGCACCAAGTAAAGTAGTTCCATCAGTGGTAATAATATCATTCCCTATTTGGTTTAGTAAATCCGGATGAGCTGCAGGAGTAAGTACTTGCGCTTTATCATTGGGTAGTGGAATGTTGCTGCCCTGGTAATTTTTATGAATTATAGGATTCACATTGGCGCCGGTACAATCGGGCGAAGTATCCATATGTGAACAAAAACATAAAGTAGGAACCTGCTTGTTTGTATTGGATGGAATGGTGCCATAGATGTATCCATATTCATCCAGTTCGGCATCCTCAATGCCCATTGCTTTCAATTCTTCCAGCAATACTTTAGCCAGGTTTTTTTGCTTGGCTGTGGATGGAATAGTAGGAGACTCCGGGTCAGATTGCGTATCAATCTTTACATATCGCAAAAAGCGCTCTGTTACTGCTTGTGGTGTAATCATAGGGCAAATGTAAAAAATTCAGGGAGATTATTTCCTGTGTAAAATCCAAATTGTTTTTGTTTCGTAAGGAAAATAATTTTGAAATGGGAATTGCTTTACCAAATCATACCCCTCTTCCGGCCCAAAGGTTAATAAGTATTCATTATCATATTTCGGTTTATTATGAAGAGGATCATACCCCTGTCCAAGAACCCATCCGGCACATTCGTATCCCCCATCCATATGATTCGGGTTGATTTTAAGGGTGTTTACAGCATAGTTCCACGCATCCCACCTCGATCGGTTCCAAGCAAGATAATCGTGCGTGCCAATTGAACTGAAAGCCGCAAAAAGAACAATAAATATAGAGGATATTAGAAAGAGCGGGAGTTTCATTTTTGCTATGACGGGTTCTTTAAAAATCAGTAAAAAGAAAAGCGGAGTATAAATCAACAGGTAGCGATCAAATAAAAATTCGGGAAAGAACATTAATAGTGCGTAAATAATAATGCACCCAATAATAAAAATATTTCGCAATGCATCTATTTTAGTGTCCTTTAATTTATATTTCATATAAAATGCACTAATTACCGAGCCTAATTGCAGCAGTAATAAAATAGCTCCAATAAAGCCGAGCAGAGAAAATATACTCGAAAAATGGCGGATGTTATCTATTCTGGGCAAACACCAAAAATGATATTCCCGCAAAGTTGTAGGCCCGATAGCTCCGGGATTAATTATATTTTCAATCGGAACTCTATTCCATACATGGATAAGTGATGGAAGGGAAATTATAATTAAACCGGCAGAAACCAATATCTTTTTAGTGGAAGAATTTTTAAAAAACGCACCGCACTGATAAATTGTAAATGGCAATAGAAATACACCTGTATAGTATAAAATAATGCCTATCCTGTCGTACATATGAAAAAAGTATTGCCCGGGTTTGTTCATTAAATCACCGTCACCATAATATGGGTGAAATTCAGAGCCGATATGTTTTAACCAAACAAGTGTAATCTTATATGCCGTAAAAGTTATTATTAAAGGGAGAAGATATATTATCCATTGATAGAGTTTTGGTTTTTGCTTAAAAATTGCAGTTATGAAATATGCAATAGGAATAACCATTCCAAATTGTCTTATCAGGGTAGTAAGAACAACTGTAATAGTAGCGGCGATAAGGAATGCGGGGTTAGAGGTTTCTAATGACTTGAAAAACAAATAAATGGAAATTATAGCAAATGTAAGAAAAGGTACATCGGTCATAAAAGTATTTGACAATGAAAAATAGATAGGATTTGTGACCAGTAATAGCGAACCTATAAAGGAAATATGTTTATTACGGGAAATGCTATATACAAGAAAATAAAATGTCAGGATACCGATCAATCCTAACACCAAAACCGATATTCGGAGAGCTGTAAAAGAAAAACCGAAGGGAAGACAAAATAAACTTCCCCATAATACCTGCATAACTATAATCGGGGAATAGCTATCAGGAGAAAAGTAATAACCTTTATTTACCAAAAACATGGCAGGCCTGGCATATTGCCAGTCATCATTTAACGGGAAGTTGCCGATGGGATTTACAATACATATCATTAAAACCCATAATGCTATCAATAAGCATGGATAAAAAAATTTGCTCTTTATCATTCAAACAAAAATACAATAATAATTAATTATAATCATAACAGCGAATAGAAAATAAAGGGAGGTTATTTCCTATGTAAAATGTAAATATTCTTCATTTCGTAAGGAACATAATTCCGGTAGCTATATTGTTTAATAATAGTATACCCTTCAAAATTGTGAAAAGCAACTACATACTCATCATCATCTACATACCACCAGCTTTTTCCCTTTTCAACAGAACCTTGATACCAAATGCCAATAGCCCAACCGTTAAATTCATATCCTCCATCCATTTTATGAGGCGATATTTTAAGGTCTTTGGTAAGGTAATCGGTAGCTTGCCAGCGTGAGTTGTTCCAGGCCATGTAATCATGAGTAAGGGCTGCAGTCAAAAGTCCCAATGCTACTACAATTATAGTGGAAGTAATAAAACCTACCAAACTTATTTTTATAATTTCAGGTATTCCCGAGAGAATTAAAATAGCGGATAATACGATAAATATCAGAAGATATCTGTCAAAAAAATTATCCGGCACAAACATCAAAACTGCATATCCTATAGAGAAAAACAATATAAATAGTTGTTCAGACACGCTTTTTGTATAATCCTTATTACGATAAGCATCAAGTATGTTAATTAGTATTTTGCCTAAATTAATAAGGAGCATGATTGACCCCAAAAGGGCCATTATTTGCAATAACACTAACAATACATGCGGAAAATTGGGATTAGGTTGAATGATATCATCTTTCCCTTTTAGTGTTAAAGGACCAATCCCATATGTATCGAAAACATTTTTACAGGGTAATTTTAAGCACCAGGTTACTAATGAGGGAAGGCATAGTAAAATGGGAATGAAAATAAATACCTTCTGACGTTTGGTTAATTGGGACATGGTATTCCAAGTTGTAAATATTAGCAGTGGGAAAAGAAAAAATCCCGAATAAAGCAGGAGAAAGCCACCCCTTGCTAAGGAGTTGGCAAAAATATCACCGGGCTGCTTTAAAAATTCAAATACACTATGACCATAATAAGGTTTTAATTCAGAGCCAATATATTTCAGCCATAAGAGACCAAGTTCAAGCGAAATAATAGTTAAAATAGCAGGGAGTAAATATTTTCCCCACTGTATAAATTTTGGTCTGTTTTTAATAACTGCTACAAGGCCAAAGGCAATTGGAATTACGACTCCAAATTGCCTTATAAGTGTGGCTATGATTGAAAAGAAAGTTGCCGCAATAATATTTGACTTTTTATTGGAATCGAAGGAACAAAAAAAGAAATAAATGGATAATATGCTAAAAGCAACAAATGGGATGTCTGTCATAAAGCTATTAGACAAGCTAAAATATAAAGGATTTGCTGTAAGCAATAATGCCCCCAGGAAAGATAATTTTTTGTTTTTGCTTGATTTTAAAAGTAGAAAGTAAAAGACAAGTATCCCGGCCAGAGATAAAACCAATGTTGACATACGGAGCGCACTAAAGGAAAAGCCACCCGGAAGGCAGAATAAGGCGCCCCAAAACACCTGTGAAATTATTATGGGTGAATACGTATCGGGCGAAAAGTAATAGCCTTTATTAAGGAGATACCATACCGGTCTTGCATATTGCCAATCATCGTTCAAAGGGAAATTGCCAATAGGATTGACAATATATAGCATTACTATCCAAAGCAATATAAGCAGACAAGGGTAAAAAAAATTGCTCTTGTACATTCATACAAAAGTAGAATAATAGTTGATTCGTCTCATTAACAACCGGATAGATTCTTGAAAATATTATCCTTATATTGCCTATCTTTGCATGATAGTACAAACTATGAATAACGAAACAGAAGAAATAACAAACAAAGTAGCCGGCAGCAGTTTGGAGCCGCTTAATTTGGGCGATTTTTATCCTGAAGGAGTGCGGGTTGTTATTGACCTGAAAGACCACCTTTATGAAGGGTTGATTTTACGCGAAAAAGATTTCAGAACTTTTCTCAAAAATGAAGATTGGTCCAAATACAAAAATAAGTTTGTTGCAATCACTTCCACTGCCGATGCTATTATTCCGCAATGGGCATATATGCTGCTTGCTTCCGAACTTCAGCCGTATGCAAAAAAAGTAGTATCCGGAAATCAGAGTACCCTTGAAACCCTTATTTTTAGTGAAGCATTGCGGGAAAAATTGCACCCGGAAAATTATAAAGACAAGAGAGTTATGATTCGGGGGTGCGGAGATAAGGAGTTACCCGAATCTGCTTTTTCTGATGCAGTTACTATGCTTAAGCCTTATGTAAAAAGCATTATGTATGGAGAAGCATGTTCCAATGTTCCTATTTATAAATCATCCCCCAACTCCATTAATGGAGTAAATGAGGATTTAACCGTTTAATAATTCCCTTATGGAAAAACAACTTTCCTATATTGAAGGTGCTATTGAAGATATTAAAAATGGCAAATTAGTCATTGTGGTAGATGATGAAGACCGGGAAAATGAGGGCGACTTTATAACTGCTGCCCGCAATATCACTCCTGAAATGGTAAACTTCATGACCCAATATGGAAGAGGGTTGCTTTGTGCACCTATTGAAGAAGACCGATGCCGCGAGTTGGGGTTGGAAATGATGGTAACTCAAAACACATCCCTGCACCAAACGCCATTTACCGTTACGGTAGATTTATTAGGGCATGGTTGTACCACGGGTGTATCGGCGCATGACAGAGCAAAAACCATACAAGCACTTTCCAGCATATCAGCCAAGGCATCGGACTTTGGACGTCCGGGACACATATTCCCTTTAAGGGCAATGAAGGGCGGGGTACTCCGCAGGGCAGGCCATACAGAAGCAGCCATTGATCTTGCCCGTCTTGCCGGTTTTGAACCGGTGGGTGCGCTTATTGAAGTTATGAATGTTGACGGTTCTATGGCACGACTTCCGCAATTGCTGGAAATTGCAAAAAAATTCGAGATGAAGGTTATTTCGATAAAAGATCTAATAGAATACCGTCTTCATAAAGAAACAATCATTACGCGTGATATAGAGGTTAAGATGCCAACAAAATGGGGCGATTTTAAGCTTATTGCCTATAGGCAAACCACCAATGACCAGGAGCATCTTGCGCTTGTAAAAGGTACATGGAAAAAAGGAGAACCTGTTATGGTTCGTATGCATTCATCATGCGTTACCGGAGATATTTTTGGTTCATTGCGCTGCGATTGCGGATCGCAACTTCATAAAGCAATGGAGTTGATTGAGAAAGAAGGCAAGGGAGCTGTAGTTTATATTAATCAGGAAGGACGGGGAATCGGATTGCTTAATAAATTAAGGGCATATAAACTACAGGAAGAAGGCAGAGACACTGTGGAAGCGAATGTTGAGCTTGGTTTTAAAGCAGATGAAAGAGATTACGGAGTTGGCGCACAAATATTGAGAGACCTGAATATTTCCAAACTAAAACTTATGACAAATAATCCGAAGAAACGAGCCGGATTATTAGGTTATGGGCTTGAGATTGTTGAAAATGTACCTTTGGAAGTGGCATCCAATCCGCATAATCATTTTTATCTTCAGACGAAAAGAGATAAAATGGGGCATACGCTTCATTTAGACGAAAAAAAGTAGATTCGCCCTCATGCAATTTAAAGATATAATTGGTCATAGGACGTTAAAACATTCCATGATAAAGACCATTAACGATGGGAGAATAAGCCATGCACAAATGTTTTTAGGATCGGAAGGAAGTGGCGCTTTGCCACTGGCGCTTGCGTATATACAATACCTTTTTTGCGCTAATAAAACCGAAACAGATTCCTGCGGAAGTTGCAGCCAATGTCATCGTATTGCAAAACTTTCACACCCCGATGTCCACTTTGTTTATCCGGTTGCATTGTCAAAAGAAAAAAATGTTGAAAAAAGCTCTGATCTTTTTCGCGAATGGACCGAAGCTTTCCTAAATGACCCCTATTTGTCGCTGGCCGATTGGATGGATTTTATAGGTGCCGAAAATAAGCAGCCGGCCATTGCAGTAGAAGAGAGCAAAGACATTTTACATAAAATGAGCCTTATGGCTATGGAGGGCAATTACAAAACGATGATCATATGGATGCCTGAAAAAATGAACCTCCCTACGGCAAACAAACTCCTAAAAGTTTTGGAAGAACCGCCCGATAAAACACTTTTTATTCTTGTTTCTGAAAGCGCCCAAATGCTCAGCACCATTCTGTCGCGCACACAACTTACCAAGGTTCTGCGATGCGAGGAAAAGGAATTAACAGAGGCGCTTATTCAAATTCACGGGCTTTTGCCGGATCCTGCAGCTGCAATTGCAAAAGCATGTGAAGGCAACTATCGCCTCGCTCAATTAATGGTAAAGGGAGAAGTGGATGCCGAATTTAATATGCAGCGCTTTCAGCAATGGATGCGTTTATGCCTTTATATGGATGGATTGAAACTATCGGAATGGATTAATGATGTCGCTTCTATCGGCAGAGAGAAACAAAAAATATTTCTTGCTTTTTCTATCCGAACAATACGGCAGAGCATATTGCTTGGATTAAATTATCCTTCGGGAATTAATCCGGCAGACCAAGACTTCCTGAACAAGTTCTCTCCCTTTATCAATTATGAAAATGGAACTTTGATTGCGCAAGAACTTAATAACGCCTATTACGCCATAGAGCGAAATGCTCACACCAAAATATTATTCATGAGTCTTTCTATAAAAATTCACAATCTTTTCCCTCAGCGTAAAAAGTCAGCTTAAGAACATCTTTGTTTTGTTTCCTGACCATCTGTAAAAATAAAACCAAATAACATGAGGGGTTAATTCATAGTAATCACTCATCGTACAAGTGTTACATCCCCTTTTCGTTCAATAGTTGCACCGTCTTTAAGCGTTGCTTTTAAATACCAAATGTAAGACCCTGTGTTCATAGGCTGTCCGTTGTATGTACCATCCCATCCCTTTGACAAGCTTGTAGATTCAAAAACTTTATTACCCCAGCGGTCAAATACAACAAAGGTCATGTTGGTTATACAATCGCCCCGCACAAACAGATAATCATCATGTCCATCCCCATTTGGGGAAAAAACATTCGGTATAAATACATTTCCGCAGAGCACATCCACGGTTACCATTGCAGTTGAGGTGCATCCGTCTTTGTCCGTAACCGTTACTGTATAAGTGGTAGTATTGGTAGGTGTCGGGTTTATCACTGCCCCCATGGAACTATCACTCCACATATAAGTATATGGCGGCGTGCCTCCTGATGCAGATGCGGTAAGGGTTGCATTTTGCCCTGCCTGAATGGAATTGCCGACATATGCGGTAACACCGAGCAATGAAGGCTGGCTAATTGTAACAGTATCAATTGATGCGCAGCCATGAATATCGGTTACCACAAAGGTATATGTTCCGGGAGTGAGATTTGTAATTGTATCATTGGGAATATTTAATGGGTACCACATATAAGTATAAGGTGGTGTTCCCCCTGATGCAAGTGCCACGGCAGAGCCATTATTATCATTAAAGCAACTAATCTCTTTTACATCAGCACCAGGTATTGTTACGCTGGGGTTGGGGCTGGGCTTGATATTTATTGTATCACTTATAACAGTGGAACAATCTAGCCTGACCGAAACCGTGTATGTTCCAGCACAAAGATTAGATGCAAACTGACCTGTATTGCCATTGCTCCATGAAAAATTTCCCGTTTCGCAACCTGAAAGCGAAACAAGCGCAGTTCCATTACAACCTGAGCAGGCAGGACTGCTTGTTTTGTTTAATACGACTGCACTTTGAGGCATAAAATAAGAAGTTACAAATCCATAACCACAGGCATATAAATTACCTTGTTGAGAAATGTGAAGGTCATAAACAGTATCTCCGGATGAAGGTAGGGAAATTACATTCGTAATATTAAAATTGGTATCTAGGATATCTATATTAGAATGGTCTCCTATATAAATGTTTCCGCAATAGTCTGCATCAATTCCGCTATAGGTAACTAATTCCAATCCTGCGGATCTGTATACGGTAGGATAAATGCTTTTTGTCTTAAGTAGGCTTCCGCTATTTTTGTTAAAGGAAGAAATTTTATATCCGTCCCATAAATATAGATTGTTAGTTGTGGCGACAATTCCATTCATTCCATTGGCTGCCAATTGTATTCCAAGAATTGAGTCGATGGCCGTAACGTATTGATTACAGAAAAGTTCCTGAAAACCATATCCATCATATTGAACATAGCTGGGAGGAGAAAGCGATGGAATAGGACATTGGAATAATGAATTACCAAACCCAGGCGTGCCATCGTTTGGTTCTACAACTGCCATATAACAATAGGGTTGTTTTCTGTCGCAGGTTAAAAGAGCTATGTCATTTTTCCCTTCTGTAGCCCCCAGCAAATTAAACTCCGATATTCCCGATAAGGAAGTATCTATAATAGCAGCCTGTCCTAAACTATGTACTCCACCACCTCCAATCACTATTTGGTGTGTACAATAATTTAAATCCATTCTCCATATCTCTGTAATGCCTTGCCCTAAATTCACAGAACCGACAACTACTCCTGAACTATTTATTTTTCTAATTTCAGGGCCACTAAGGCTATCATTAACTGCTTCACCAATATAGCTGGTGCCGGTATTTTTGTCCGTTACAAAATCTCCATAAAAATAATCGCTTTCCGAATCAGATGGAAAGTTAACATTGTAAATCCATTTCAGGCTGCCGGAACTGTTGATTTTTGCCAGTTGATAAGGGCCATTGCCTCCATATACAAAAACATTTCCGCTGTCATCATAACACAAATCATACATGCCATCGTATCCTTTAAAACCGGGATTGGTAATCCACAACGATGTTGCTGAAGTTGTATGTTTTGACAACGTAAAATCGCCTACCTCATTTTTTACAAATACATTTTCCACCCCGTATAATGGCGATGCGCTAAATCCATCAGATACCAGTTTAATATTATTACTGTCGGCTCCCGGGTGTATATGTATGGTACAAGCTAAACTATTCTCTCCCTCCGGAAATGAATATTCCACATCTATTCCCTGATAAAGATTTTGGCAACGTATTTTTTTAAAAGCATGTGCAACGCTTGTATGTATTGAATCTTTTGAATAGGTGTAATAAAAACTCACTTCATCTTCCGGAGTAAACTGTATAACTGCATTGGCTCCCTTCCATTGAAATTGTGCCGTATGCCTTACTACTTTAACAGGAATCCTGTCGGGGTCGGCATCCTCCTTTTCATTTTCTGAATGGCCTTTTATCTTTTCAGAATGACTGTATAAAATGCCTTTATCAGTAAAATAAATGTCTACTCCTTTCAGAGTGGTTTTGTAATAAACCTTTTCCCCATTAATAGTTTGTTTGTCAAATTGTCCTTGGCTATTTTCTATAAATACCTTTTGACTCAACGGATTTTGCAAACTCCAGTTTAGCTTGGGTTTGCCTGTATTTTGTCCATACGAGGTGACCTGTAAAAACACAAAACTTAAGACGAATAATGCTTTGAAACTCTCCGGTAATTTGTTCACAAACTGAAATTATATGACAAATTTAGCATTTTTTGGGTATGTTTTTTGGAGTGCATTCAAAAAACCCGAATGTCACGATTTTTTCAGTGTACAGAATTATAAAACCATGTCTTACTGTCAGGTATTCAAATTGTTACCCTATGACACTCAAAAATGTCAAATGTGACATTCAAACATGGTTTTTTTTGCTAATACAAATGCAGGGAAAATGTATTCCATTTATAATACAAGAGATTTGCTATCTTTACAAGGTGAAAAAGTATTATACTTTATTTATCTTTTTATTTACCATAAACTTTGCTTTTGCTCAGCCAAGCAATATAAATACTGCTTTACTATTGCCCTCAGGTAATTTTGGATCGGATTATTTTTTTGATTCAACAAGTAATCAAATGTGGTTTTCATTTATAGCGGATAAAGACAGGATGACTTTTTCTGTGATGCATTCAGCAGGTTATTCCCCATCTCAAAATATTGAAATTGATTCTATAGCATTATATCAAAAACCGGGCGGTAAAATGAATTTAATTGCTTCTGCCCGGTCTCCAAGTAAAACAAGTGATTCTCTTCCAGCCATTCAAGTACTGCATTTAATACCGGGCAATAGATACTATTTAAAACTTACTAAATTCAACAACAATAGTTCGGGTTATTTTAATTTGTCAAAAATAGTTTTACACCCATCCATTACTCCTTCTCCCTGCACTCCTTGCGCATTGGGAGCCAACTTAATTTGTAACGGCGATTTCGAAAATCTCCCGGCTTGGGCTTCCGGTAATTGCTACACTGACTCATCGTTAACATTCTCTGATAATCCGCCTCTCCCTGCCAGTATTGGATACTGCATCAGTTCACCTAATATGAGGAACGAAGTCTGTAATTTTGGTAATGGTGAAGATTATACAGATGTTTATGTAATTAGCAATAGTATGTATTCAAGCCAATTCCAAAACAGTGCAGAACATGGAAGTTATTTTATGGGTGTGGACTGCCCGTCTTCGACTTGTTTTCCTTGCAGACTTGCCTATACACCCGGATATATATGGACCCCCGGATATAGAGCAATAGCATGGCAACAAAACGTGTCTGTTTCCAACGGAAATCAGTATCAATTTTCTTGCTGGTTAGAAGATCTTGATAATGAGTATTACCATTATTTGCCAGGTGCTACAGTATATATAGTTATTAATGCTGATACCATTTTTTCGAATGTTATAAGTAACGGGAATGGTTATGGAAGTTGGAAGCAGGTCGAATTTTGTTGGGCTGCAAATAGTTCAACAGCTAAGATTCAAATTATTGGTGAAGGAGCGTATAGTTTTTATGGATATGATTTTGGCTTAGATAACATTTCATTTATTTCGGCAACAAACATTAATGAAACTAATACAATTACTAATGTTCCATGTGCCGGCGGTAACTTGGGTGCAGCATCTATAGGTGTTTCCGGTGGAGTGGCACCGTATACGTATTCATGGGCTCCGGGTGGCGGTACTAATGCTACAGAAACAGGATTAAGTGCAGGAACATATACGGTTACAATTAATGATTTTAGTGGATGTGTAGGTGCAGACATCATTACTATTACCCAGCCACCGGAATTAAGGGTATCCGCTGCGGCTATTGCTAATATATCATGCAATGGAGGAGATAATGGTGTTGCTTCATCAAGTGTAAGTGGAGGAACATTACCATACACGTATTCATGGGCTCCGGTAGTTGGAAATAATTCAATTGTCTCAGGCTTGATCGCCGGAACGTTTACGATTACTGTGAATGATGCTTGCGGAGCAACAGCTACAGCAAGTACAGTTATTACCCAACCACCTCCAATAGTTGTGTCAACGAGTGTAACTATGAATGATCTTTGCATTGGTGGAAGCACCGGCAGTGTAATATCAAGCGCAAGTGGAGGAACAGTACCTTACACGTATTTATGGGCTCCAATGGGTGGAAGTAATTCTACTGCCATTAATCTAAATGCAGGAACCTATACTTTGACGGTACATGATAAAAATGGATGCACTGGTACTGCATTTGCCACCATTACCCAACCAAATAGTTTAACAGTATCTGCAATTACAACAACCAATGTAAGTTGTAACGGAGGAAACAATGGCAGTGCGTTATGCAGTGCAAGCGGAGGAACCGCAGCTTATACTTATTTATGGACACCATGGGGAGGAACTGCTAATAGCGCCATTGGATTAAGTGAAGGCACATACACAATTACAGTGAATGATGCTTGTGGTGCAACTGCGACATCAATGGTTACAATTACCCAACCTAATGCATTAAGTGTATATGCAAATACCATAGTTGGAGTAATATGCATGGGAAGCAATAATGGCAGCGCAACATCTACTGTGAATGGAGGTACGGCTCCGTATAATTATTTGTGGAGTGGAGGAGGAGGAACCAATTCTGCCACCAGCGGATTGCAT
>Ga0302186_10000348_pt1 | contig 42199 bp, 46 predicted proteins | sample II_Bog_E1_2_FD_198782 | JGI IMG/M metagenome (GOLD analysis project Ga0302186, IMG submission 198782) | Peat permafrost microbial communities from Stordalen Mire near Abisko, Sweden - II_Bog_E1_1 | ecosystem: Environmental > Terrestrial > Soil > Wetlands > Peat | place: Sweden: Abisko... | reverse complement strand
TAATAACTGAGGAGACAATATCCTTCGCTGCCTGGCACCCAACTGTTTAAAATATTTCTCTAAAAAAATCGTTATGCCGGATTTGCTTATTAAAATGCATTGATAGAGGTTCTTAGTATTCCAAAAACAGTGTTCACTTATCAAACTTATTAAACTAAAAAAAGAATACTAATGAATCCTCTACTTTTTAAGAATATGTAGATTGAGAACTCGACTGATTTTTTGAGGTTCCGCAAATTATAAAAATAAAATAATCAAAACAAGAATTGCATTTGGATAAATTTTAGTAAGATGCTCACAATGGCAAAAGGTAAACCATTTACATACATATTTGGAACACCTTATAGTTTAAGCCAATAAGAATGGAGGTATTACCCCGATAATCCAACAACGAATTTTGCCATCGTCTCATACGAGGAATAATAATCAGGAAGTTGCCATTTCTAGATTCACTCTTTTGACGTGACTTTAATTTCTGATGAAAAGCCCATTAGGACTAGAATATCAAAAGCACAACAAATATTTAAAGATATGCTGGAAAGCGAAATTGGATAGGTAGAGTTAGGGGAAAAAGAAAAAGAATAATATTTCAAAGAGGAATATTTAAAGGAGAAGCCTTAATATTTATAAATAATGAAGACTAAAATAAAACTGATTCACTCAATAATTTGCCAACAGAAGGTCGTTGAAAAGATGAGCATCATACAGCAAGAAAATCCAGACTTCACCATTAATTTCATCCCCATTGAAAGTATTAATGTTGAGTGCCCAGATAAAATATTCCACTAGCATGTAAGAAACATCAAAGATATCACCCTACACCTCGTCAATAAAGAGCAAATGTCTTCCAAGAAGCAGTGATCTTAAATATAATCCCAAATCGCACCTTATTATCAATTACAATTACTACCATCACTTATCCTTGCTAAATTGCTCATTATTAGATATTTGCGTTGGGCATTGCAGTCCAAATCGAATTAAAAACAAAAAGTTAATGAAAAGCTTGATAACAACACAAGATAGAATAGGAAAATTAGTATCTTTAAAGCATTTAAAAAAAAATTATGACCAATCATCCTCGTTTCCAATTCACTGACCACTTAGATATTGTTTATTGAGCAAGGCAGAGACAGGGGTCGTGATGAATGAAGGAAAAAAGGATTAAGGAAAACCGATCACAAACAGCGAATACCCAAATTCAATACTTTCCCGCTGGTCTAGAAAAAATAGTTTTCCATTTAGCCTTATCTCGAAAATTACAGGATTTTTATTTGAATTTTATCTTGATACCAAACGGTGATAGGATAGTCAAACAGCCATATTATATTATATTAAATTTAATTGACGATATTAATTCGTAGCTATTTAATGTTCATAATTATATATATGATTGCTTCTCGAGTCAGCAGACTCTTCGGCTGTGTCAACCTGAGCGCTCACTACGCTTTTGCCGAGTCACAGGGCGCAGAAGAGGCGGCAAGGAGAGAGCAGATGACATTCATTCGTGAGAGAGCAGTTTGGGCATGCCAAATCATCAAAACAATAGAGGACGCTAAGCCCAATAACGAAAGGCTCATCAGTGAAGAGTCTCTTCGCGAGCAGGTCCTCAACCTTGAAATCAAAGACTTTTTTTCCAGTTTAAAAAGTCAGAATTCTGTTCTTGATATGTTTAGCAAAGGAACTGCATTAAATCGCAAAGTTTTCAACCAAACTCGAATCAGTTATGCTAGAGAAGTAGAACCAATCACGGGTCAAAATACATCTTCAAGTTAAGAGTTTATGCCTTTCATTTTCTGCCCGAATATGTTGGTTACGAGGCCTATGTTTAAACTTCTTCACCAATTTGATTAAAACATTATGATTTTTGGGGGTTATGGAAGTAGTAAAACCGTCTCTAGTGTCTTGTTCCACATGCTTTCATCCATTGTTAACGAATATGCATATGCATCTTTCTCTGATTTATAAGAAGCATCTTATCTTCGAGAGCTTAAAAGTAAAGGCTTGATCTTCAATGTTCCCAAATTGTTCTATTGGAGTATCAACAAAAAAATAACAGATAAATATGTAATATAGGCATAACTTAAAGATATTCTATTATAACAAGCGACAGAAATATCAAAAGAAGAAAAAAAACAACTAAAAAGCTTCTCATTATCACTAGCATCTTTTTCCTATAATTTGAAAAATCTGTATAAAAATAAATAAATATCCACAAAGGTTGTCATAGATTAGCTTAATATACTTGCTACTCTCATGAGAATGTGGAATATTTTTTGCCGCTAGTCTTCGAAAAGCGAAAATAAATTCGAGTTTGATCTACTAAATTTACAATCAACTATAAAAAACGAAACATAAGGACCTAAAATAATATAATTAGAAAAAAAGATCAAAAATAAATAATAATAATTTGCCTTTTGGAAATCAGATAACAAGAAAGATAAGTTAATTCATTAAAAAATGATCCAAGATCCTGCAATCAACCTTTTATAATTTATGAACTAATTTACAAATGTAGGCAATCATATAATTTATAACAGTTCCAGCAACATTGAGAAGTAGCTCCTTGCATCAGATAAAGGAAATTCGGCAGATAATTTAAGTCTGAAGCTGGAGGAGCAATACAGACTTTAGCTTTAGTATTTTCCTTTCAATGATGATTTGAGCAAATAATGGGGCAAAAACGATTTCAATCATTATTTTTGGTTTTAAATATAAAAGAAGCTAACCTCCAAACACTTTTCCTCAGACCGATTGAAGACATTGAAAACAATGTTCTACAATAAAGTCAAGGATACGAAAATACCTAAATACTATCATTTTTTGAATATTCGATAATTATTTGAAGAAAAGAAGTCTCTCTTTAATTTCACTCAAGAGTTTACAGATGATTTAATGAATTTTAGACTTGATTAAATCATTAAGGCCTTAAAAATTTACAGTCTTGATTGTTGTAGACAAAAAATTGACAATTTTTTTAAAAGAATTTAAAATAATCGATTATCAACAAAGAAAGACTTTGCAATAATGCTATATAAGATGGCAATTTAACAAATTTCCAACAAAAATGGAAATAAATATATGAAAGCAACATTGGAAGAAATCAATCAAAAATATTTTCGAAAGGAAAGTCGATAAGTTGATGATTTTCTGACTTTAAATCCATTGAATCTATCATTTATGCCTGCTTTTATCTAAAATAATAACACAACTGTTATATTTTAATGGACTGCTTATGAGTATCTTGAAATTAATGAAATTAAAGGCATCAAATAGAAATATCCCTAATTAACAACCTAACAAGCTTTAGAACTCCATATATTATCGATGGATTAACTTGGAAAAAGTTTTTAGCATCATTTAATTTAAATTCTTAAAATCCCAAAGACTATCGTCAAATGTATTTTTTAAACTTCAAAATCACAATTCTACGTGATGAGATTATAAATGAAAGGAATATCAACATTTTTATCCTTTAATTAATCATTTAAAAGAGACACAATTTATATAAATTTCAGTGAGTTGATTAAATTAGCAATAGATAGACCATAAGAATATTTCCTTGGATTGCCATTTTATGTATTATATACATTATTTAGTGGAATTCAAAAAATAAATTGTGGCAAGTTAATCCTATAAATCCAACAACAGATTTTGTTATTTTTTCATATAGATACTAGGAGAAATCAAAATAATGGCGTTATTTCATTAATTCTTTTGATGCAACAATCACTTTTAAGGAAAGTGATATTAATTAAAAAGTTAAAAAGGCCAAAGAGACATTTAGATAAATGATAAACAACAAGCCCACTGACTAAACTAAATTCACAGAGAATGAAAAAGCTAAATATTTTAACTCCGAAATAAAAGATAATATAAAATTCACTCTCACTCATATAATTGTCTGCAGAAAATAATTAATCAAAAATAGAGAGATAATAAGCGAATTAGGAGACAACCAAGTATTAATCATAAAATTTATCCCAATATAAAACATTTAAATCGAATATTGTTCTGATCAAAATGCTCTTCAGTTATTTTAGGCAGCTAAAAATATCAGCCTTCGGGCCGACTAATAAAATTTGGTTATTAAAAAATCTGCGAATAAATGATCATCAATAAGATAAATCAGGCATTATATTTAATCTTCTGTTTTGTATTATTGAATTGAAATTGATTATGAACATAGTCATATTGCAGAACTATTAAGAATATTTTTTATAAAATAGTAAGGTTTAAAGCAGTCTTATATTGCCCTAAAAAAATAGATGAAGCAAATGTTTTAGACTTTCAAAATATAGATATTATGCATAAAAATTAGATCAACAAAAATCCCCTCAAAAATTATTAATAAATAATCTTTGCTTTATTAAAATAGATTATCCTTAGATATCACCCTTTGATTATTTTCAGTCATATCAAGACCGAAAATATAGGTAATTTAATGAGTGCAATAATGAATAATGGATATACATCATCTTTAAAGATTTATCTTATTAATTTTTTAGAGTATTCTATTTAATGATAAATAACAGTATATAATCCTTTAAGTTGCTTTGTAATTATGAAAAGTAATCATTTTGCCTTCCCCTTATTTCTCTGTACACAACCTGGAATATGTTTCTTGGCAGGATCCGCATTAAATTTGCGCCCACAGCCTGGACACTAAATTCTATCATCCACCTCTTCCTCAATAATGGGTTTAGAGTCACCAGGCTTGGCATTTTAAGTTTGATTACAAATAGCTTTTCGGAGCTGATTACTCTCTTTCTTCCACTTTGGAACATTCTTTTTTAATTCTTCTTTGGGCTCTTCTTTTTTTAATTGTTAAGCCTCTTCGTCGACTACCTTAACCTTAAATACTTTTCTCTTCTTCTCGCCTTTCTGGCATATTTTAATATGTTTTTATATGGCCTTTTAGTTAAATTTTCTCCCACAATTCAAGGGACATTCGACCAGAACCACATCTTCTTCCTCAGGAAACTCCGAAAGCTGATATATATCTCCTGGCTTTTACCGTTGCTATACCATTATTTTTTATCCTGGAATAGGCTTGTCTATGATTGAAGGCGGTTGTTATAACTTAGGCATTTAGTTTTTAGTTTTTACCAATACCTTTCTTTAAGGCTCTATGGCATTGTCAGTTTACCTCACTATTTTGGGAAAATTTTAAAATTAATGATCAGTCGGTACATTATAATTTTACCTTCCCTTGAGTGGTCTTTCTTCCACTTCAATTAAATCATCAGTAAAAGCTACTTGAGACTTATTAGATGTCAATTATTATCGTTTTTGTTTCTCAAAAACTTTTTTTTGTTTCTAATTCTCAGTCCTATTTTGATTCCTTTGGTTGATATTTACCGAATTTTCCTTTAGTTTCCCAGTGCGGATCAAATAATTTCTATGTTTGTCATTATACTTTTTGATGTCCTCGTCCTTGACCTGCTGTAAAAATTTCTAGTAAAGAGTAAACATACTTTTAATTCAAATTAATATCACCAAAAATATCGTACGATCCGTATTTTCATCTCATAAATCAATATTAACATACCTGTTAAAAACATTGTTATTCATTTGAAAACAGATCATTTCTCAATCTTTTAAACTGACTTGCTTAGCTTGTATATACGGTCCCTCCAGTGCTATAGCAGCTACTCGTCAATTCGGCACTCTACCCGATCCTACTATTTTATGTTCATGGACTCTAAAAATTTAGTCATCTCTTCAAGGCTTTCATCTTTTTTCTATTATCTTTCAAGAGGTTCCTCGACATCTTCTTTCTTTTCCTTCTTTTCTTTCTTTTTCTTGTTTTTACGCTTTTTCTTATCAACTTTCAGAGTATCACCTTAGGATTCAAAGGAAGGATCGAGCTCATCTTCATGGTCGGCTTCTACTGAATCCTGCTCTTTGATTCTATCAGTCTCCTGCTTGACCTCAGAAGCGTGGCTTTTTAGATACCACTCACTGCACTCGACCTTAAGGTAATTTTCGCTTTTGACATGAATGATCGGAGTAATATTTTTATTCATAAGTTTATCGAAGCGATGCTGTTGTCGTCCGGAGTTATAGTGCTCGACAGCCATGTAGTAGACCAACTTCTAATTGCAAATAAAATAACCTGAAGAACTGGAAAACTGGCGATTATCTGATTCACGAAACGGGACAGCACGCTCTTCAAATTGCCACACTAATTCAATACACAAGTACCATATTCTTGTTAATGTTTTTCTCAAGGTAGATCGCTGCAGTTTCACTGTACTACAATTCAATTAGCTACAGGAACTACAGGAGAGACTACTCGTCCATGCCACGGTATTTCGAAACGCCAGAGGTGTCCGGGTTCTACAGATATAATCGTAATCTGTCTACTGAGCTGTCGATTATTTCAGCCTAAAACTGATCAACGTCATTTTTATTGGTGATTTCTTCCTTAGGGATGGACTTCTTCTCTACTTTTTTATCCTTTTTGATGCGCTGAGTCTTTTCCACTGGTTTAATTTTCAGCTCCTTGATGTTTTGCTTTTGACTTTCCAGCAAATTATTATTGATAGAGTTGTTCATGACTTCGAGGAGATTATCGTTGTTGTCAATACGAGTAAGGAGAGGCGGGAAGCGTGTTACAATTTCTTAAAGTGGATTGTTTTCCATACAGCTATTATATTATGTTATGAAGTGGTCGCAAAGTTGTACGCATCAATAATAGAGTAAATATTGGACTGGAGGGTAACAGCATTTATAAATATAAATGAAATGAAAGAAAGCTAATTTCTAACTAACTGAATATATTATCATATGAACTATTTACAGAACGAATCTTTTTATTATTTTTTATTATTTACATCAAATCTTCAATGTCAAAGAAAGATATCCAACAGAAGGAACTCACTTCCATCCTCGCCAAAGATATTGGGGCCAAGAATGCAATCTTCTCTCCCGAAGCCATCTCAGAACTTCACGCCCTCTTCTCTCTCTATGCTGATCCAAGGCAAAGAAGAGCTGATGTGAGAGATATCCTTATGACTGCATCAACTCTCGGACTTGATCAAAAATACGAATTCGTGTTTAGAGTTCTTCAAGAGATTCACGATGCCACAAACGGATCCGCCCTAGACTTCGAGGGCTTCCTCAAGGAACTCACTGCCAAAATCGTAGATGTGATTTTATTTAGGGTAGTCCTTTCAATGAAGAGGGCAGAAAGGCTAATTTCACTCTTTTGGACATTCAGGGAAAGGGTGAGTTGGACTTCAGCGATCTAGTCTACATTAACGACCAGTTGAAATATGGATACTCAAATGAACAGTTGCTCGAGATAGTCCACTCAGTTGGAGGTTTTGGAGCTGAGACTATCACTTGGGATAAATTCAACAAATTTATCCAGAGAAAAGTCGAGAGAAGAAGATTAGCCCTTTGATCTCATCATCTCATTTATGATAAAACCTATCCTAAAACGATAAATTGATATTGGGTGACCATTGAGTTCATCAATAGACCTGCTCATTATTACTCAATAAAATATTTAAATTATTGGAGATTCATCAATGCATCAAGATGTAGTACACCCACCCCAACAAGACCAATGTAATGAAATGGGTCGGAAGCGATGAGCTGTATGAGCTGCAAGCAATTGAATTTTACACTTAAGGAATGGGACAAATTGAAGGATACCTGATTTCTGTATTGTTGTCTTCGTTAACCTACTCTTTGAAGTGTTCTTTTTGAGCGGAGGGATTTAATGTGTTGATGAGTGGTAGATGGATTTATTTTTTTGCACTATTGGAGTCTGCCTTATTGAGAATTAATTCACTCTTTTCAACTGTCTGAACTCTTTATTGCTCAATTAGCTTTTCAAGTTCTGGTTATACGATTTTTTGCTCAAGCTTGATCAGTTTAGCCGTCTCTTTCTATAATTCTTTTGCGAAATCAAGTTCTTCTTCCTATCTCTTCCACCTTGATTGCTATTACTTTTGAACTGCGATCTTCTCCTCTGAAGCCATTTTAGCCTAACGAATTTCTTCCTCTTTCTACTGTCTAAACCTCAATTGCTAGTATCTTTGTATCTTAGCTGCCTCCTCCAAATCCGCTTGAGCTTTTCGTTGCGCCTAAAGTTATCTCTTTGCTGACTCTTCCTTTAACTTTATCTCAACTTCTATCCTGGCTTGTTCCTCTGCTTTTTTTAATTTTTATTAGTAAAATTTCCGAGCTCTTTCTTCACCTTAATTCTTTGCTCTAATAAGCTAAGCCTATTTGGCCTCAGCCTATTTTTTTGCTGCTTCAACTTTTTTCGCATGTTGCTCAGCTTATCTCCTCAGTTTTTATTAAGTTTCCTTCTTGGTCTTTTCCTCAGCTTATTTTCTGTTTTTTTATTCAACTCTCTTTCTCTCCTCCTCCTTTCTCTTGCTCTCTTCTTATTTTCTTAAAACCTCTTCCCTTTTTATTGCTTCTTCCTCCTGCCTCTTCAATCTTTATATCTCCTATTTCTGTTAAATAGTTTCTCTATATTCCGAGTATTACTGCCTGGTGAACTATCTTTTTACTTAATTTTCCTGTTTTGCAATTGGCTAGGTTTTTTATATTTTTTAAACATAAATAGACTCAGGCCGAGGTTGTGTAGCATAGTACTGTTTTATAAATAGTTATTTATTAAACTCTTAGAGGTCAATGATCGCATTCCTTCCAAGACTGGGCACCTTATAATCATAAAAGCTCATCTCCAACAGTTCAAGGTCATCTTCACTCAAAAATTATAATATGATTTAGTTTGTATCCGCAAATTTCACGATTTTGCCAATCGCAAAATTTTTAAAAGCGCCTCGAATAGTGGCGTCATTGAGGCCTTTAACATTGTCGCAGTTTTTGAGCCATACCAAGCATTTTTGGTTGACTTCGAATGTGGGATGTTCTTTAGGTTCTGCCGAGAGTTGTTACCAATTGAAGCCTGCCTCCACAAGTTCTATCTCTGCATTATTCAGTGCTGGTATAATGCAATCATCATATTTCATGCCGATCCTCTCTAGGTCCTTGGGATCTAAGAATTATATGTAGGCTCTGCCTGTTGTTTGGGCTTCATTCCTAATCCTCTTGACAGTAAACTATTTGAATTCCTTCTAAATTCTCTCTGTTGAGCAATCTTTAGGGATTAGCCTTAATGAAATAGTTCTGTCTGCCATTCCAATTGGTGGTAAATTAATTAAATCAAAGATAGTAAATTAATAGTTTAGATTAGGTATGACGATATTAATAGCAATATATTATATGGCAAATAAACCATATATATTATTTGAGCAGCATTTCATTATTTATATATTGATATATTCAGAATATTCAATACTTAATACTTATGAATTTCAAGGGAAGTTATAGGGGCACAGTCAAGGCTCTTAAATCAAAATAAATCAAAGATTTCTAATCGCTTACTGCTAATCTAAAAAGATTCTTCCCAGCAGCCCCGTAGCCTTACGATCTTTACTATTATGATGGATCCGATTTTATCAATCTTGCAGATCAAGATGATTTTGAAAGTATTCCTGAAGATATCAAAAAAATTAAAATAATCATCAAAAGCGAAGACTACGATATAAATAGAGATGTTTCTTATTTGGATGAGACTCTTAAAAGTGTGGGAATATAGATAAATAATAGTGGGATAAAAGATGTTAAATTAGCAAACCAATCATAGAGAGAATCAATCAAAAAATAATAATCACCTAATAGATCATCCAATATTGTGCTGCCTAAATAGTTTACCATTGAGGATATAAGTTAAACTAAGCCTTAAAGAATAATGAAAAAAAGGATTGAAGAACCAGCACAGATCACAAGCGAAGAAAAGAAACGTAGAGACGAACAGTTTCATGATATGCTGAAAACAGTTGGGCAGATTACAGAAAAAATGAAACTTCACTAAGGGAAGAAAATGAAGGAATAGCCTCGATCCATATACATTCCACCAAAAAAAGAATAACTTAAGATTAAAGTTTAAGCTCCAGTCGTTGAAAAAGATTAAAAAAATGAATAATCTAAGATTAAAAGTGAAGCTCCAATCGTTGAAAAAGAGAAAAAGAGAAAGTCAAGCCGACCAGTTTCTGCAATTAGAGGTCCTTTCACTCATGCTGTTGCATGCAACAAATGCAAAAGCAAAAATATCTTAGGTACTCGATGGAAGTGTAAATAATGTTATGACTATGATTTGTGTGAGGGCTGCTATTCCAGCAAATATCACCAAAACGATGCTAAAACAAAAAATCACGAGTTTTACGAGATAAAAAATGATTAATTCTGGAAAAAGATTAACTATCTCCATGCAATTAAGAAATTATTCAATCCGGAATATGTGTAACCAGAAAATGATAACATGGCAGTCAAAGAGTGGATTAAAGAAGAAGATATTACAAACAACAGTCCCATTTTTGTGAAAGAGGTTTGGAATGCATCGGAGCCAATTATCAAGAAATTTACGGCTGATTTTTAAAAATGGAGTCAATAATACTAAGCAAAAAATGGTAAAAAATGATTGTGAACACATATTAATCTCACTATAAGTCACAATTAGCCACAATTGCTAAATTATCCGTTATAATAGCCTCATATTGAGATGAATATTTTCCTCATCCATTAAAATTGTAATAATCGTAGTCATATCAATCTTGTTCACAGGGGATCTTAAAAAACTGGAATTTTAAATTAAAGACCCTCCTCCTAAAGAGATTACATAACAGATGCCAACTTTTTCTCAGTCAAGATTTGACAGTCAATTTTTCCGAATTCATCTATTTAAAGATAGTCAGATTTATTTAAGTTTTTGGATAGCTATTGAACAAGCGCTCGTATTTTTGATGAGTAGTGATATTTCAATAATTTTATTTATGGCATTTGGGGAAGTTCATCCAACAGTTTGCGGTGTCTTTATAAAGGCATACATACTTCTTTGTTAGATTCACGATGAAGGAAAGAGACCAAAAAGCAAATTAACTTTATTATCCTGGAAGTTGATTGATGAGAAGATGCGCAAAAGCAGTTACTGTCTTAAAAGGAACTCGAGAAGATCGGAGGGCTGCCTCGAGCAGTTTAAAGAAACGACGGCTATTTGGTAACTAATAGATGGAGCGAGACTTTTATCTGTACTTCACCAAATTTTCAAGTTTTGGATAAAATTATTAAAGCTCAAGTCCATATTTCCCAACAAGAACGAAAAGGCAGGCCAATATCTCAATCTGTAGTTCTGCATCATTTGCAAATCTAGATATGCAATGATTAGCGAGGGCTAGAGGATTGGTCAATTTCGACAGCACTTTTTATCCCAAATGATGATAAAGTTCATATAGATACTATCGCTAAATTGATTAATTGGCAAGTACGCTTAATAATAATTTTTGGAAACCTTCATTACATGATAAATACGTTTTTTAAAAATAGGCTGCGCTTACACTGAGAGTTAGATCTAATTGAAATGGGGTAAATTTACAATTATACTGATGATTTGTTTCCAATCTCCACACTTATTTTGCTAGACTGAAGTTGAAAAATATTCAATCACATAACTAAGGACATTACCAGGCCATCCTACAGTCACATCAAAACCATTTCCTGAAACTTGATCGAGAAATTCCTGCACTAAGACAGATTTGGATGATTAGTCTGCAAGATCAAAGCATTCTGCCAATAGTCTCAAAATGAAATCGTCATGATTATTCAGGAAAATGCCTGAAAGAGACAAAAATACAGCCTGAGCCTTGACAGAAATAAAAGATCTTAGACCTTCATAATTAATCAGCTTCTGCAAAAGTTGCACTATAGGTTTGAAACATTCGGGATGACTATCTTCGATCGCAATAGCGATGGCATCGTTGAGCTGATTTATTTTAGATGGATGATTCGCTATCTGTATGCAAAGTTGATTGATTGACTAGCTCATTTATAATTATAAAAACGATGAATTTATCAATTTCATTTGATGATAATAGAAAGTCATTAATATTGGTTCAATCCAAATCATTTCTTTTTTGCATTTGCATAATGCTGCAATTCATTGTAATAAGTGTTTAAGAGAGCTTAGAAGTTCATCCTAGGATATTTGTGGCAGAATTTTAAAGCCTCATTGTAAGTAATTTTGACAAAATCCGTTAATTACACGGCTTTTTCTTCAATAGTAGTAGGAATCTTTTTCGGCAGCACCTCTTATTTTTCTTTTTAAATCACTTCATAAGGATTTTTATGGCTCATGGACAGCTTCAAGAACATGTCATCTAAGGCTTTTTGACTTCTTTCAAAACTTTCCTTCAGATAATTTTCCGCTGTTCTTAAACATCTATTTGCTTCATCTTTAGATATTGATGGTACATAATGACCGGCAGGTATCAAAGGTTTTCTTTATTCTGGCTCGTCAAAAATTTCTTTGCGATATTTTTAAATAATTTGCTATCTTTTGATAGCTCCTCCAGCTTTTTTAACTTGAACAAGAGAGTGATGGTGATCGGATTTTTTTTCACAATTTTAGCAGATGTTGAACGCATTGCAAAGGATGCACTGATACATGATACCGATAATTCCACAGTCATTTTTGCACATTGAGCAAGCGACTTCATGGTAAATAAGCTCAAAAACTTTTGGTTTTTCAACTTCCTCTTCATGTATCTTGATAACCTATTCTAAAGGGGCAAAAATTTTATGTCTTTTTTCTATAATTTATTGCTTCTCAGGCACTTTCCTTGACTCTTGCTCCTGTCTTTCAGAATTACTGAAGTAAAAATCTGCATCATCATCATCTACAGCATCATAAAACTTATTATCTTTCCGTTTTTACTAAATCAATGGTTATTCCTCTTCACCTTATGATGGAAAAATTTGTTAGGGAATATCTTTTTTCTATATTTTGTGAGTAACTTCTATTTATTACTTAGCTTCCTACTTTTGTGGTAATTTAAGTTCAACTTATTAACTAGAATGCAGCTCAATTTAAATTGTGGGCTTCACTTCTGCAGATGATACCTTTTCATCCAATTTGATAGGGTCTTATTCAACTTTCTTTTCAGATTTATTAGATTCTGATTCGGAAAGATCAGAGTCATCATTTTCTTATTCTTTAGGCTCACTATTGGCAGAATCCAGCTAAATTACTTGTTATTTAGCAGGCTACTGCTTCAAGGGATCTTCTATAATAGGATTTTATTAAACCAATTCTGCAAAGGCCGGCTCTGATTTTTAAACAATTTCCTCTATCACCTATTTAGTTTCTTCCTTTTTCAGCTCAACTTTTTTAACTTACTCCTTAATTCCACTTTCATAAATTTAAAAGTTAGGGCGAATCTCTTCAGTCATAAATGAATCCATATTGATGACTGTGGAGAAACTCATCTTTATGAAAATTTTACTCATCTTCAGTTTGGCTGAGAGCAATATGTTCAGATCCTCATCCGAATTAATACAGATTTAATCATTGTCTTAATCAAGATAAGAGAGGGAATAATCGGGAGGCAGGTCATGATAGGTCTGCTTTACCTGAGTCCTCAGCTGTGAGAAGGTGGGATGCTCAAGCTTAATAATCTTATTCTTGCCTTCGTAAACAAGTTTGATCATTAATCAAAGTATTATATGAAATGACTCTTTGAGAGCATAGATTTAAGTGTACTATTTATCTAAGAAATAAATATAATTCAAAATGCTTAATTTAGTAAGAAGGCGGCAAATTAAAAAGTAAAATATATCGAGGATCTAATAATATCAAACCTCACTCTTCATTTCAGCAAGTTGGCTAATTTATTTATGGTCCGACCTTTTGATTTTTTGTTCTCACAATTGTCATCTATCGATCGGTCAGTGTTAACAGAAATTAGGTTGGCCCAATTCGTCTTATTTATATGTAAATCATCGATTATTACCCGTTATTAACATTTTTGAGGAGTAACAGGTAGCTTCGACTGAGAAGCAGTTCGATAGAAGATGCTAGTGCGAACCTTTTATGCCTACCCTATGGGATTGGACAAAGTCATATAAATCTTTTGTTTGCTGTTAGATCGGCTGATCATTTTTGAAGGTGATTTTTGTCTTGGTTCTTCCTTTTTGACAGTATTAGCATTGATCCAATTTTATAGTTAATAAGTTTCCTGACCAATTCTCCTTCGTAAGTCAATGAGCATGATATCCTGCAGCTTAGCCATTTAATTTTTAATAGTTTGTGAGATTTATATCTGCATCACTATTATATTAATAATTTCAATGGGGTGCACTTTTGCCAAAAGGGAGGACAAAAGAAAATCAACTTCCAGCACAAACAGAAATAGCAAGAGTAAGACCAAAAATAAAATATTGGACTATGATGACTAGGATGTGCTCGATATCAGTGGTGCCAAAGTACCTGAGGGCATTAAACAATGTCCCATGCCTGAATTTACCCCCACTTCCGAGATATTCGAAGGTAGAGCAAGTATCGGAAAATCTTATAAACAAAAAACACCCATAGAGGATAGTTGTAAAATGATTAGATCTGACAAAAGGGAGTAAAATTTCACGAGACAACCGACTATTTGAAATATGAGAATGATTGAATATGAAGTAAGTTTCATCGCAATCCTGCGTCAAGATTAATCCGTAATAATCTTTTTCTCCAAAATATTAGTAATTCATATTGCATAAGCATAAACCTATAACTCATTCTCTCATAAACTATTAAAAATACTATGCAGATGCATGCGAGTATATTAATAATGTTTATAATTTTCTGATGCATTATTGAAATTCCAGGGAGAATAGTTAAATTAATTGAGATTAATTGAGTGATTATGGATCAGGAAACTACTCGCAAAAAAACGCAAATTTTTTTTGGATCATCTCTTGCTTCAGTGATTAGCACACTCATCACTAACCCAGTGGAGGTAGCAAAGCTCAATGTGCAGTACTTTCCTTTGGGCTGTCCCCAGTATCCCCACCAAAGTATTTCTCTTTTCACTTAGGCCATGCATAGCTGATGACTTGCAGTTGCTCAACAAAGATCAGTTGGGCAGGATCATTGAAGAGTTTAAAGATAGCTGTTCCCCAAGTACTCTTCAGTAATATTATTTTTATGGAACTTTACTAGAACTTGAGGCATTACATGGTCTCTACCCTCGATCTCGCGAGCACTCCAGCAACTGTTTTATCTTCATGGATGGCCAGGTTCGTAGTAACCTCTGCTAATCTACCATTTGAATCATTTCGTATTAAGCTTAGTAATGATGTTGTGTCTAAAAGCCATTTCAATAATTTTCATGGTTATAAAATAACTCTCTGCAGGGACATGATATACTCAGCAACGTTTTGGTCCCTACTCTAAACTTATCGAAACAAAATAGCTGACGGGTAATATAGAAATGAACGCTTAAAATAGGGGTTCAGCTTCATAAATTTAACAATTAACCTTCTTCCAAGTTTTGTCATTGGTGCTTTCGTGGCTGCCATAACAACTCCTTTGGATACTCTTAAAACTCGTGTTCAAAGTAAAGGCATTAAAAAATACAAAATATTGAAAAGTATTTCTCGAATCTACCAGAAAGAAGGGTTAAATGGTCTTTGTTCAGGTATAAAATATAGAGTAATAAAAAATAGTATGCATATATCAATATATCTGTTCATATACTAGTGGTATATGAATCGCTATAACCTCGTTGCTTCGACAGAAAGGGCTTGATTTATCTAATTTCCTAATTTCAGAGTGTGTATTCATCACTATGATCTTGTATTTAAATAGACTATTGGAAAATGCAACTGAATAGTTTAATATTTGTGTATTTATTATTCCTTCAAAAATTAATGGTTTGCTAACTCTTCTCATAAGTTTCTAAATTTGTAATCCAAATGTTTTAGTCAATAATTTCGTATTTCTCATTATACTTAATAGCGTAAAAGCCAAAAATAGGGATGACACCTCTGCTTCTCTCAACAGGGAAATATTTTAGTTTGAAGTCATCTTCATGTTGATTAATTTTATGAATTAGATGTCATATATCAAAACTGTGAAAATATAATTTAAATATATTAATGTTGCAAAGTCGCATAAGTTAAGTCTTTGATAAATGATCATTTACTCAGTAAACAATATAATTTTATTATTAACGGAACTCTCAATGATCGTATTTATTATTAATAACTGATTCTCTCAGGAAAATTATTTGATTAAGAAAATATTATTTAATGGAGGGTGAGAAACGATATTTTATAAAGTGGTAAACTCAACCCATCTCCCACACAATTTATTTTTCATAAATACTTATCTGTTAAATCATTTACTGAATTTATTTGCAAACAGCCTCCAACTATACCGTAATTTAAACAAAAATGAATAGAAATTCACACAGAAGATGATGAATGACATCTTTCTTTAATTTAAAGGGCAGTTACACCTTACCGTTATCCTAAAGACTCAATAATAGCTTATAAAATGAATTTATAACTACCAATTAATTTTAAATCAAATATTCATTTAATTACTCATGCAACAATTTGCACTTCTTGGATTACTACTCGCAATCTTGTTTGTTCATCTCAATTGCGCCATCACCTTTAACTTAGGCGATACTGGAATGAGCGGATCAACAATATACAATACTCTATGCAACATTCAAACAACTCTTGAATTCAAGTTTAATCCTAACTCGATATTCTCGAGTCCAGTACACATTTTATTACATAGTCATCTGCATCATATACTTCCATGAAATTTTTGGATGTCTACGGGACTGATCTTGATCTAACCTTAACCAACTTCGCCTTGACTACCGACAATAATGCTTTAGTTACTGGCTACAACATTCCTGCTACTTCAGGTATCAGTATATCAGCAGCCTATGTATTTCAGTTCACTTCTGGAGTCAGTAATGTAAGTAATGTTTATCTATGGATTCCCGTCACTACAAGTCCTGTGCCAACCACTTACAGTCTTTCCAGCCCCGATGTTGTTGATTTAATCTCTGGGCTAGCTCCATCCAATTCTTTAGCCAATTTTAATGATGGTTCGTCTTTATCAGCCTTCAACTTCTTTGACTTGACCGACTATAATCAGTGGTATACCACTGTTTTTATGAATCAAAATACACTTCTAGTCTCCAAATTTATCTACAGAGTTTCAACGATGCCAACTCCTACAAGTTCCAGTACTTCAGGTACTGCAGGATACAATTTAAACCAATTAATCCCGCCTGCTTTCCAATCAGCTACTTACGGTAATAAACTCTGTTATGCATCAACAGAAACCACCCAAAACGTACTACATCTTTAAATTAGTTTCAAACTCACCTCCGTGAAAGCACACAACTGTGGTTCGTCTATATCTTTATCTTCATCTACTGGCTATTTTATCTGCTTTCAGAGGCTACCACGATTAAAGTCTATGATAAGTATTTCGAAGAGAATAATTGGACTTGCTGGTCACTTTATTCTCTATATCACCTCGCCCATGAGTAATTTTTTACTCGTCTATCTCGCCTCACCATTCTCCTTATTAATTGGAGCATTCAAGGCGTTTTTATTGCATCCATTTATGGAAATCAGTACCTACTCGGCTCAGGCATGATAATTTGGACAGCTGCTATAGCTTTTGTAGCTACCATTCCATTCCCTTTCATCTTTGGAGCTATCTTCCATCAAAAAATTTACGCCACCTATCTAAGCAAGTACGAAAACCAGCGAGCAATGAGAGGTATCTTTGATAAAGAAAAACTATAACCCTTCGAGAAGGAGATTGATAATTGCGAGGAAAAGCTATATGGTTATACTCACTGGTATAACTGCATCGCTTTTGGAATTTTCTTCATTTGCTGGCCAATTGCCATCAATCAAATGCAGCAGCTCCCGCGAACTTGGTATTACATCCAATGGTACTGGCTAGCCTCACAAGGAATTGTGTTCGCCTTGGAGCACTTTATTTACGAACCTTTACTGGTGGTCCTCTTGGGCAACAACCGCTTTGTTCGCATGAGAGGAGGCTTTTACTACGACATCAAACTCGGGGAAACTCAACGCATAGCGGCCGCCAACTGATCCTTCCATCATATTATTAATATATTCATATATTAAATTGTTAGCATGAGCACATTAAATATTAAATTAGCAGTATTACTCCACAGATTAAAAATTATTAGATTTTATGTCTAAATATAGTTCGTTTTTTTGTCCAAAGAAACTAAATATACAGGCATTTTAAATGAATTTAAAAACCGGAGAAACTCAATGCAATCTCCTACCAAAGGTTTGCCAAGCATTCTCTGTCAATTTGAGATTAATTGACCTCAGATTTAATTGTCGATGAATATTAATATTAATTTATCTTTGCAATGTTGGAGATAATAATCTATCACTGCTTCTTGATGCTGCTACCTCCTCCGGTTGTCTGCAGTCCCATTGCTGTCTTGAAGGAATCGTAAATCCACCACTGTAGACCTGTAAGGGTTCCGATCATAATAATTCTGGTTATAAGACCGTTCCAGAGACCTTTGAATCCGATTTATCCGTATATCTTTGAGACTTTTTGACCAATTGATCCAGGTTCGTTGCTGCTGTAAATTTTTGAGACAAGGGTGTCAGCTGGGTGGGAGATTATGGCACAGAAAATACCTGCCAAATAGCCAGAGGCAAAAGTTACACTCAGTTGAGTAGCCTTACTATAGTTTTCCTTGCCTTTGGTAAACACGTTGTCGTAAAACCATTGGACGAACCACTCGAAAGCCACAAACTTAACGATAGTGTAAGGAATTTGACGACCCCAGAGAGGAGCAATTCCTTTGTAAAGACCACCAAAGCCTAAGATAGGTCAAGCAGTACCTTCATCAGCAGTGATCTTTTTTAGCGCAGGGACAAGGGTGAGAGGAGATTCATTTCCAGGTCTGGAAAGTTGAATCTTAAGTTTGGTTGCTTCCCAAGGGCAAAGAAGAACATCAGCAATCACTTCAGCGCAACCTGAGGCGACCGACCATCCCACTTTTTTGTATTTAACAGCATTTTACTCTCCGACTATTCCCTTGAAAACATCCTTAAAGATTTCATAGAAACCGAATTTTCCGAGTCCTTGTAAAGAATATCCCACAAGTGTTGGAGCCCAACCCAAAGTCAGCTGTCCGTTTGCTTTAAGCTTCGAAAGACCGTTGAAGAACCCTGTGCAAAAAGTGGTGTCGATTTGTCTTTTGCATTTCATGACATCGAGAGATACGATGGCGGTATGGGTAAGTCCGCAAGCCAGTAGACCACCAGTCATGCATTTGATGTAGTAGCTAAGGTCGTGAGTGTCTCCTCCCATTGAATAGATTTGTTGATAAATTATATACTGATTCAAAATCAACGTCATTTGAAATGACCTATCGTGATCAACAGCAAAATTCAGTGGATGACTGAGTGTATGAATAAAAATGACCAAATTTGTGAAGATCGAAACAAGATAAAAAATACAGGCAAAATAAAATAATAAATATAGAGATAGGCTATTACGCTGTAAATATTGCTAAGATTAAAATTTATGATCAGTATAGATGCAGAACATGTTTATTCCTAGTCTTTTATTTCTGAATATTTTCATGATAATTGAGGTCGACGAAGATAGGCTACAATATACGATGATGTCAGGGGATAATACGTAAACTCCCTTTTGTTTTAAATAACAATCAATTAAAACATTCTTATTATCCGAGCCAGCCACTGTTAAATTACTAAATATGTTTTCAATGCTAAATATTTATTCTTAACTACATCCGCTAATCACATGCAGTTACTCTAAATCATTAGAATGATGTTCCTGTAATAGGCACTCTTCCATTATGATGAATAAAAACACTTATGCATAGCCTCAGTTATATTTAATTATTGGCATAATATATAATATGAACCTGAGTATATCATTTATATCTTCTCTCATACACCGACCCAAACATCTCTTTGGCAGCTACTACGCTGCAGCTAATTTTTTTGCCAATCTTTAGACCATATCAGGCAGTATCAAAAAACGCAATGCCATCACAGCTTTCCGAGCTGAACTTTCTCTTGAGGATAAAGATTAGTTCAATCAACTCATCGAGTTCGTGAATAGCAAACCAAAAGTAGGTATCAGCAGTAAAATTGTCAGCAAATATTATATAAAAACTTTCGTGCCAGATTCTGAAGTGGCTACAATGTAACCGCAATTTTTACATGGAGGTCTAATAACAATGATCTGTAACAGCGACAAAGAAAGCGAGCTATCCCTCTACGATATAAACTTGTTTATGAATTTTTTGACGGTTCATACTGGAAACGGTTCCCAAACTCTAAAATCAAAACTAATAATAGACTTGGCCAAATCAATTTCGCAGCTGTAAGGCAAATACTTGTTCAAACTGATTGACCGTAACTTGCCAATAGGTGCCAAAATAAAGACATTCACAAAAGCATCTCTTACATAAACTACAGCTTGATATTTAATTTAACATTTACGGCATTGTTTTCCATATTTGTATATAGATGCGCAATTTTGAATTAGAATTGTTAATTTGGTTAAAAAATGCAATATGACCTGGAGGCAATAGGCGCGGATTAACCTGAAGCCTATAATATTTATATAATCACTACTATTCGACGAAATAACAGAGATGAAGTCAATAATAAATCTATTCCTAGCCATTATACTCTTAGTTCAATTAGTCAAGCCAACAGTCTTTAGCAGTCCATATCTTTCATCAAACGTATCTGGTTCCAGACTGTTATAACCGAAGGGCAATTTTACGATGACCTTCTAAGCATTCAAAGCTGAACATTCTAAATCCTACACTTCTGTGGCAGAATAGAGATACCGTCTCCAAGTTTTCTATTCAAATCTTCAAAAACTTAACAAACATAACAGTAATCCTTTTCGGACCTATAACATGAAGCCAAACTCTTTTCTAGATATCACACAGGATTAATTTAGAGGCATATATACTGCGACTCTACCCAGCACGAATTAATCCCGGACCATTGCTCATCATTTTATTAATAAAAATGGAAAGAACCACTCATTTAATAAAGTTAACAACAAAACACGTATACTTCAAGTAAATAGTAACAATATCTCACTTCTGACTCAGATTGTTGGAGGAGCAAGCACTATCCCCAACATCAACAACACCACAGTCAACGAAACCGATATCAGTTTGGATTGGACTTTGTATGCTGGCATCATTAAGTATCAAGGGTTATGTGGATCTTGCTATGCTTTTACCACAGCTGATGCTCTATCTGCTATCAACGCTATCAACCTTTATAGCTTTTTTGTGTCTTTATCAGTACAGCAAATTGTGGACTGCACAAACAACGGGCTAACTTTTGGATGCAATGGAGGATATCTATAGGGAGCTTACGCTTATATCCAGGTACATGGAATCACTACTGATTCAAATTATCCATACTCTTCTGGTGCAACAGGTAAATCGAATACATGCCAAATGGAGGGCGGTCCTTTCAGATTATCTTCCTTTAAACTGATAAACTAAGGTGATTGCAACTCGATCGTGAGATCTCTAGCATTTGGACCAATCTCAGCAGGTATCTCTGGCTACAACCTTCAGTTTTACGAAACAGGTATATTTAATGACTGCAATGACGTGCTAGATCATGCTATACTAATTGTTGGATACAGAAGTGGCATGGGTTGGAAGATAAAGAACAGCTGGGGCGCAAACTGGGGAGAATAGGGCTATGCATGGATTGCAGAGAATAACACATGTGGCATTTGTAACATGGCTGTCGAAGCCATTCTTTGATATTTATAGAGTTATTAAATATATTTAAAACAGTATGCTAGCCAACATCAGAACAAGGCTGGATAAATTCTCCCCCGAAACTAAGAAAATAATCTTAAAGACAACCATGGTAATCCTTCTTGGTTTGAGTCTGTTAACCATATTCTTGTCAACAGCAAGATAGACAGCGCCTTCTCGTTCAAACCAATACCGCGATTATCTGCAATAATATTCAAAGAAATACTCTCCTGAGCAGCAAACGTATCGCGAATTTCTTTTCTACCAAACATATGACAATGTTATCTTTAATAATAAGCAACTCGATTCGAAATATTCAGAGGGTTTAAACAAGTTTACTGACCTAAGCGAGCAATAATTCCAAGAACTGTACCTCATAATAACATCGATTGCGAAGAGTCGAGGCTTTTTGGAAATTGCATAATTTGAAAACAATTTCTACTTCGATTGGGCGCCTTTCCTTCCTCCACCAAAAAATATGCGGGATTATGACGCTTCACACATTTTCGCTGTAGTTTCGGCTTTAGAATTTTAAGTCAATAAGCGTGAGGTTTTATTGGCACGCGAACAGAATCAACCATATGATTTGCAAACTAATTGGATAACATTAGCTGAACAGGAGGTAATCGATTGCTGTTCTAACTGCATGACAAAAAAACAGCCCAAGATCATCTATTCCTACTTGGGAACAGAAGGAATATCAAATGACGCCAATTATCCTTATGTCAACTCTATATATAACTCTATTCCGGGACCCTGCAAGACCTAGGGTCAAACAAGACCATATCATATCAAATAATACGGATAAATCAGTACCTGTCGCGAACTCATTGACAGATTAGAATTCAGTCCAGTAGTAGTGTTTGTGGATGCTCGCCTGTGGCGCAGCTACCAAGGCGGTATTTTTGAAGGATGTGACACCAAGCGAAATCACTATGCCCTCGTTGTGGGGAGAGGAATCGGGTATTGGAAAATACGAAATTCATGGGGTGTGCATTGGGGCGAGCGTGGGCACGTCCGTATAAAATCAGGTAACACCTGCGGAGTGTGTGGGCGTGGATCCTTCATATAGTTATTGTGATTATTTGAATAATTAATCGTTAATAGTCTATTAATTTTCTTCGGTATCGCACAGTTAACATATATTAAACAATAAATACCAATGGGATCGTGTGGATCAAAAAATCAGTAACGAATTATCCCCCACTCCTACAATGGAATTCCTCTTGACACCTAAACCCTCAAAAGCGTGAGGCTGCCTGCTCTCACATTTCACGTGCTTATAAGTGATGTTAAAATTAGCAAGTGCAGTTCTCATGTACCTCCTCTGTAAAATAGGAAGAAGTCTCTTTGAAGATTTGCATTGCAGATGTGCATTCATGCGAGTTTCCCCTCAATCAAGTCGATCGTAATGAAAAAGTAAGCGTATTGATTGAGACATTTAGTGGAAGACTGCCTAGACCTTTAGCTTTACCATGACAGAGTATGCCCTTCGTTATAAATTTGCGGAAATTGAAGTGTTTGACCGACACAGATAATTGCTGGGTAGCCTATCGATAAATATGTTTTGGATATGGACGGGACCATATCATCTCGATTTTAAATTGGAGCTTGAAAAATCGAAGCTTTGCAGGGTGGCTTTAAACTTTAAAATATCTCAAGAGTGTCACCTTGTTATAGAGAACTTAATGACTGAATTCCTTCCTCAAAAGAAAGCTTTCCTCGAGGAAAGATTTACATACTCCATAGAAGCAATTGTAAAAGTGATTAAAAATAGTTCGGACAGAAAATGGAACCATCCAGCAATGCCTATCATGTTTGCATCAAGGACCTCCAGACTGACACTTCTATTCCCCGCGATTCGACTAAAGACATTCGCCAGACTATTAATGCTCACAATTTTAAAATAGTTTGGTTAGCTGAACTAGGAAAAGAGTTACCCCTACCGAAGTTCGACCGGGAAATAGCCTATTACGAGATTTACTCTTCATCTTTGCATCTAATCTTTTGGAAAGTTATTCTTGGTAAAGATAGTGATGATCTTCACAGTGAAATCTAAGCTGAGTGTTTTATATCATTGCTGAAGTTAATGAGTTTGGACTACAAGATACAGAAAGATCCTGCTACCTCTATTAGCTATATGAATCGCATGATCGACCTGCAGTAAAAGTTATGGCTGCATGGAAAATAGGTGGGACAAGTCAAATTGAAGTTAAACTTTGCTTTACAGACCCATCAAAAACAGATGCACGCTTGTGTACGCACGGAGGATGGCATCTTGACTGCGAGTCCTGCCATTCATAAGATGGAATATTCCAGATAGGAGAAGGAGTGCTATCAGATGGGCGATCTCAAAAAAATTAACAATTAAATTCAAAAGGAATTCATTGATTTAAACTTGAACAGCGAGCAGAAAGACTCCCACTAACTGGCAAATGAAAATATATAGCGGATTAAAGAACTGTTAGGAAAGGAGCTTATCTTACTCCAACAGACGACCAATGAGTCAATTCTACTTTACGATTATAAAAGTTAACTGTAACTCTATAAGATGCAAAAGCTATTTATTGATCTTGCATTTCGAGCCCTCACTTACATTCATGACTAAAAATTTTAAATTCACCGGGCGAGCTGGCTCATTCTCAACACTGTCTTAAAGAGGGGAGAGTTTAGACTTAGTCACCTAGGTTTCAATAAAAAAGAGAAGGAAAGTCTTTTAGGAAGTCCCGATAGCTCGTTGATGATCAAGATAGAGGTGGGACTTAAGTATCAAGAGTTACTCAATATTCTTCTCAAAGCCACTTTGAGATTACTCGAGTTCAAAGGCGATGAATCTGAGAGTGAGTTTGCTGAGTTTTTCTGTGCTTATGCCTACTTTCGCATTCCTCTCTTCCGTGAGCACATTCTTTCCGTAATAAAACGATAGGATGATCCTGAAATTCCCGAGTGGAGAGGCACTGAGTTTAACCTGTATGAAGAGAGTTTGTTTGTGGCACAATAAAATGATGATTTTTACGGAAACCTGTTTGATTGGTAAAACAATTTTTACAAATGCTTGCAAGGGAACGAAAAATATCGCAGTAATTCTGCAGAGCTACAATCAATTCTCGTGGAAGATAAATGGAAACTAAGATTATCCAAACGTAAGGGTGCTTTTTAGACCTTTCTCTCCAACTTGGCCAAATAGATAGAATACGTATCAGCGGAAAGCAAATACATTAAGTGGCAGTATTTGCCGGGATATAATCGATTGTTGCATGCTTTTTTGGTGGAGATGAAGGCAACAAAAATTAACATCGATAACAATAGATTTCGAAGTTGTTGTGTGAATTTACTCGTCAACGAAAAACTACTCAATATATTCGTGGTTATTCTGCTGAAAAAGACCAATATCAATGAAACAGATACCCTTTTCGCGACTTTTGATTTTATTGATGAGTTCTTCAAAGCATTAGATCGGAGAAATAGGCCTTTTCCTAGTACCTTCGATTTTAAGTTTTTCTTAGAAGCCATAAAAATGGTATTAGATAACGATCTGGAATATGTAATATAACAGGTGTTATTGCTAGTATATAACCACTTCAACGCCTTCCCTCAAGAGTTCACAATGTAAGTGATCCTCTTTCTATTGAGCAAACCATTCTTTAGGTTATTCTTTCATTGGTCCTATAATCTGCGGTACATCTTTCATACCTTACTCTACATTATGGTCCACAATTTTCAACACCCAACAAAATCCAATTAACAGGAGCGGAGCACTTATCAAAACGATTATCAAATTAGTCTTAGAATGGCTATATCAATGCGCTATGAGAACATACTTACCATAATCAGAGAGGAAATTTAACCCAATGCAACTGGCACCAACGAAGACCGCTTTCACTAGAAGGAACTCTTTCGGAAAATGCGCTTTAAGGTTCAAGGCAAGAGGAATCCCCTCCTCGCTATGGGCATTACTAAGTCCAAAATTACCATGAGGGGTCGAACCAAGAGCCTTGATATGCAATAGGATCTCGAGGGCCTCATTCGATATGGCCCTAAAAGGACCATGTCAGGCAATTCTGCACACATGATAACTCCCAGAAAATTAATGTATTTTAAAGAGGAAGAGATGATGTTGGAGCCATTTAAATCCACTTCCATTTGCTATGTTCGGATAGCCATCGCAGAGTATCACTGGGTTGTGGAAGACCTCAACAAAAGGTTAAGCATTGATCCAACGTATCACCCCATCGTGAATTTAAAAAGGATGCTGGATGAAAATGAGCTTAAGCCTATCACCGTTGATGAATGGTGAACTAATTCTTCATTACCTACTGTATTTTTCCTGTTACAAACCCACATATTAAAATATTAGTCCATTGTTAATGAGTCATCATTATATTTTACTTTTACACAGACATATTTTTAATGTCAGCCTATTGTTCATGACATATCATTATACAATTTTATTTAACATTAATTCATGCCATTTACTGACGATCAGATCCGCACAGCCGTCCTCAAACTGTTCAAGAAGTACGATAAAAACAACTCCGGATATATTGAGGGAGAAGAACTGAAAACGGTAATAAATGACCTCACCACCTAACTCGTCTCAAAGAAGCATATGTCTGAACCTTAGATTAAGAAAATACTGAGCACAATGGATTACAATCAGGATGGCAAGGTTACTCTCGATGAAATGTTTATCCTCATGCGCAGGCTGAATCCATGATAATAGATTAATAGGTGGTATGTAGACAATCATCGATCTTCAGCCCTATAAGCTTAGGGGCGAGGTTGCTTTTATTTACTGTTTGAGCGGCGACGCTGATCATAGAGGGGGTGAGAGCCATATGGAGGGGCGTAAGGTGAAGTGTAGTCTTTATTGTCCTTGCGTTCAGGCTGGTCCTAGCGGGGAGGATAATAATTTCTTCGATCGTAACTATCTCTCCTCTATCCCCTGTATTTATCATATCTTTAATCGTCTTTGAGGTATCTATCTCCTTCCCGAGGATATCGTTCCATATGTTTTGGTTCATCATACTTGGCTGGTCTAGGAGGTGATCTATCCCTGGAATAGTCTCTTTTTGGCCTATCCTTTTCATATTTGTAATCCCTTCTTTAGTCTCTGCGTTAATCTCTTCGATCATCTCTCCTTACCTCGCGCCTGCCATTATCTCTTCTATCCTCCCTCCTATAATCTCCATACTTGTCATCTTTGTACCTTCTATCATCATAGTATTTATCTTCCTTACGATCATAATCCCTCCTATCTTTATACTCATCCCTATAGTAGCCTCTACTGTAGTCTCGTTTTCGATCTTCACTTCGAGAGCGATCTCTTCTCCTTTCATATCTTTCATATTTGCTACCGTTATCATAATCCCGCCTTTCACGTCTTGAATCTCTTTGAGGTGATCGATTGCGGCGACGATCCTCGCTATTTTATGAAGAATGACTAAAAGTTCGAGAGCGTATTTCATCGCTTGGCAGTCGACGCCTATCGTTCCTGTTGTCACTTTGGTCATAATCCTTATCTTCCGGTCTAAGTTTGTCATAGCGGTTGATATGGTAATGATCAAGTCCGCGACTACCGCCCTTTCCGTATTCGACTTTAAGTGTGCGATCAAAGTAAAGCTTCTTGTCCATTCTAGAATAAGGTCATTTGGTTTAAAGTTACTTTCAGGTAAAATCAACCTGAAAGATTGATAAAAGAGCTTACTCAGCAATGGCAGCCCTAGCTTCTGAAGCTTTTTCATATTAAATAAATGAGTAAGTGACATAGTTTTCCTTTTTCTTAAGGATGAGGGATTTGATGACACCAAACTCCGAAAACTTGCGACGAATGTCATCCTCTTCGATCTGAATCAAAGTGGTGGTACGTTTTTGTTGATGTTGGAGATGTAGACTTTGCAGTTTTAAGCGCAATCTTCTCCTGGTGAGTGTTCTGATTTCTATGACATCAAAATCAATATACAAATTTTGGGCATCGCTACATAAAAGAGGTCCACTGTTGATGAGGCGCCAGTTCGAGAAGCATCACTGATGAATATCACTGTTTGATGAGAGTGGATCAAGTTGATATTTCAACAAGTTGGATGGCCAAGAAAAGGGAACGAGAGCAATTACTCATGTATTGACTGGAAATGCAGTTTGATAGCACTATTGTTGGTATATATCGATGTGAGCGTGCTAAACAAACATCAACCCATCCTCATAATGAATAATGATGAACAAACATCAAAGTAGGTGACTGTTTGGGTGATAAACTGATGTGATGAATAGAGAACAGTCGCATCAGAGGACAAAGAAGTGGCACAAGTCATGAAAATAAAGCAAATGAAAACATGAAAACATGATAGATCATAAGTCAAATCATAAGCAAGCCAGAATGGGACTGGGATGAGAGAGCAGACAGGACTTGCAGACTTGAAAGGTCACTGATGTTTGAGAAAGCCAGTGAAAGTCCAGGAACCGTACTGTGGTCGAATATATTTAAATTTTATTGTCAGCCACCCTCCATTATATCGAACAGTGTTAAGCTATTTTGATTTTTCAAACTTTAAAAAATAATCGACCATTTTAATGCGCCCTTTGAATGTTAGCAATCAAATTTATAAATTGGCTGAAAAATATGAAAAGGGATATCATCAAATGAGTTAATTTAACTATCAAGACTGTTTCAATATGACAATAAACCCAAATAAGCCATTTCTCTTTAAGTTTGTTAATAAATGGTGATATAAATACGTGAAATCTCATGAATCATAATCATCCATGTCTTACAAATTCCACAGTAGCTTCTTCCATCCTGTTCAGCCTCTTTTATTGATGTTCTTTGATCATTTGATAAGTGCGTGGATATCTTGTCACGTTTATTGTCCACCATCCATTATAAGAACATGTAGATTATCAATCAGTCATAATAAAGTTGAAATGAAAGCGTTCATTGTTTGCCTTATCTTGGTTACACTGGGCAGCTGTCTACCCTACGTCGAGCAGATGCTGCTTGCTAACTCAATGATTGTCGGCCGTGACGATTTGGATGACCTAGCTAACTGGGATTGTAACGTCTGCGATAGTACCAACCGCCCCCTTCACGCCCACTACATCGAAGAAAGTGAAAAAGATATCAAGTGCGTCCTAGCTGTTTATCCCCAATTCATTGTTCTCGCTTTCAGATACACCAACACTCTTCTCAACGTTTGGCAAGACATTCTATATGCTAATCAGGTGGTTGACAGCTCGATCTGCTCCAATTGCAAGGTTCAAAAGGCCTACAAGAAGATGTGGGAGACCATTGTGGCCAATGTTACCAACGATCTCGTTGCTATCAGAAAATAAACTGGACTGAAGAAGTTGTATATTACTGGTATTAGTTTGGGTGGAGGTCTTTCTGTTATCTCATTTGCGGATATCAATAAATCCAAGATATTTGATGATGTTCAGGTGATCAATTATGGCTCACCTCGAGTCGCTAACAAGAATTACGCTGATTACTTCGATAACATCACACAAAAAAGATCAAAGAGGTTTGTGGTGAAAGGAGATCCCATCCCAGTTATGCCTGAGTGTTTGACCCCCCTCTGCAACTACAAACATACTGGAAATCAATACGTTTGTGTCAACGAATAGGAAATTTGCCGCGGAGGTCAAGCCGTCCCTGAACTGTTTTTCGAGGGTTTGGAGTGGACTACCATGAATGTTGACCCTGATGAGCAGAACCTCGGAAGTATTGTGGACCACATCTACGGGTATAAAAAGATCTACAACTACACTGTTATCGAACATTGATCTATCAACCAGATATCTAATTATCCCTGCTTATATTTATGCAAACTCAAGTTCTTTCAAGATTACGCTATCGAGTTTCATTAATCCCATGCACACCAACTTTAAATACAATCAAACAGTTACTTTGCTAGCACCGTTTTCTTTCTTAGAGTTTCGGAGCACAAAGATGTACAGTTTGCCATTTTTCTTGCGCTGGTAATGTTCAACTTCGAAATCAAATTGTTGTATCAATTTTTCCCAGTTTCGATTGCAGAAGTATCCACCTTTCATAAGGTTGTATCCATACTTCATATTTTAGAAGTAATGAAACTCCAGTATGCTTGATAGTCCCTCATTCATCAACACTATCTTACCATCTTTTTTGCAAACTCTTAATTTCATATAAGATACCTACGAATCTCCTCTAAGGCTTTGTGAGGATTTAACACGTATTCTAGTCCAAAAGTATCAATAACTGTATCAAACTCGTCGTTTGCAAATGGCATTGCCATGACGTCTCCCAACACGTATCTGGACTTGATTAATGGACTTGATTTAGATGATCCGATACTGACCATGTTGGGACTAAAATCCAGCAAAGTCAAATCAATACCAGTTTTGTAGTATTTCATATTTCTGCTGGATCCTGCGCAAGTCTACAACACCTAATTTATCAATAAAATACTTTTCCAGTGCATAGATTGACGAGTTTTTCTCGATAATTATTGATATTGAATTGATTATAACTGCGCTCAAAGGAGTCCATGACAGTGTCAATAGAGAAGGCAGATTGCTAATTTATCTCGTAGAGATGCGAGCCTAATTTGTTGGTGGTGATAAGTTATTAAATATCCTCGTTGATTTTGTTGTATTCGTAGTATTTGAGATAGCCAAGGCCACTCAATCCGCAGATGCCTGAATCAGAGTGGATATACCAACGAAGGCGGTCATCTTGAAGCCGATTCCAAATCCGCTTGCCATCCACAATTATAAATTATGGTGGTATGACTATAATTGATTGATAGTTCGTAGATTAAGATTTGTTTGTAAAATAATTATTGATATGAAACAATTTCTGTGTAATGTATTCGTAATAAGATTTGCTCTTTGAAAGCAATTTATTTGAAAACAATTTAAAATGGAGAATAGAGATCTTTAAAAATAAAAAACCAGCAATGAAACAAATTGTCTTATATATGATTCAAATGGGAAAATTATCTTATTGAGCCTCATTGATTAAGTTCCGGCAAGCAGTAGTTAAAACTATTTAATAATCTAATAAAAATTTAATTATTAAAATGGAATAAAAAAGTGAGTCTGCAATAATTATAGACCGATTTAATTTGAATGCATTTATGTATTTGATGCAAATCATGATCATACTTCCTCATTTTCCCAAGTAAACTGACTAGATCATTAATTTTTTGTGCAATTCGATTTGAGCCTAATATTGTTTAACAGCTGATTTATTAAAACAACGGATAATTTTCATTTTTTCAATAGGACAGAATTGAATTTCAATGGGATATTTTATTTAGAAATGCTTATTTTATTAAAAGTATCTTTTTTTTTCATTCTAATTTAAGTTATTAATATCTTTCTATATCTATTTCTTTTTCTTAATTTACTCTTTATTTTTTATCATTTTCATTTATGATCTCACCTCGGCTAATGAATCGACTATTTCTTAAGGACAAATGATTGTATGAACTATTTTAAATGTATTAGACCCATAAACACCTTCATTGATCGGTAAAAAAGGAAATAATGCCAGTGAATCTTTAGTATATTATTTTTAATTGAATGAGTTACTAGTGATTTATTGTATTTTCCGCTAGGCTTTTACGGCTTTTTCTGCAATGATCTTTATTTTGCGAGAAATTGTATAGTCATAGGTATTTATCTCAAATTATTTATAACAAGAATTGTATAGAATAATTGAAAAGTCAAAGCTCGGATTACTTGATGAAAATTCTAAAGATTATTCTTCTAATATTTGTTGTGCCTAATTCTTAATCTAAATAACGATATTTGTTACTATTGCAGGCAATCCAAGGAAATATTTATTCTTATTTTTATGTGCCAACTTAAACAACCTACTAAAGTTTACTTAAAGTATACTGGCTTACTTGCTAACGTCCAAAAAAAATTCTCTTTCTTCAAGGGTGATTACTCTCGGTTATGTACAAGGATCAAATATGATTTCTGTATTTGGTGTGTCCAGTACATTAATAAAAGCAGCTTAAATGACACATCCTCGAACTGAGTTATATTGAATGCAAATTTGTTCAAGGAAGGGAGATTTCATTTTATTTTCAAGAAAGGGAAATTTCATTTTATTTTCAAGGAAGGGATATTCCATTTTATTTTTTTTATCAGATTCCTCTTTATCAATGGCAGTCGTAAATTTGATAAATTATTTTGGAGTATAGAGGAAATCTATCACTTTTTCATTTTCCAAAAATTCAACTGGCAATAGGTCATGATCATGATCTTGGGATTTGATAAATGTATTTGTAGAGCCACGTTTCTTACTATTCATAAGATTATCAAGAAATTCAATTTTAAAGGCCATTTTTTAATCTAATACTTTCTTATTAATTTTCTAGCACGCCAAATGATACAACGTTGTAATGAACTTTCGCTTGTTTTGTTGAGATTAAACATCTCCTTGTTACATGAATTTTTTAAGTTTTTAAATACAGGAATTTTAGCTAACTTTGATCAAATTCATTATAATTTATTTAATTTATTTTCTTAGTTATTCATCTGAAGCTGTTAATTTTAAGTTCAGCATTTATGTCTTGTTTTAAAAAGATTGCCGAATGTGCAGAAAACGAAGGTATTTCGGTATTTTTAAGTTTTTGACTTAGTCCTAGAACAGTGGCTTGATTTATTTTTGTCTTGTCGAACTGAATCCTTTTGCTTTGAGTCTTTTTTAGATCTAAAACCAAAAATATTGTTTGAAATCATTGCATCCCCAAGGCTAGCTTAGCCCCTCACTAAATGGAACACTCAATTTTAGAAGTTTGTTGTTGTCAGAATCGAGTCCAAGAGTTTTGCTATCTTTCTCATTTTTCATTGTAAGGCAATCCTTTTCTATATTCATAGAACTGTTATAAACTTTAAACTCGCCAACCGCTGAAAAATCCCTCATTAAATCTTGCAACCTTTAAGCTGGCTCATCATATGATCTGTGATGGTCTTACATTATTTTTCTATTATCTTTCCACCATTTGACGCGCTATTTTTTTTTTTAAATAATGTATATGAGGAATATGATGGGTTGATCTCGCTTTGATCTATATCAATTTATTTTTGTAAAAAATAAAATTATTTTTTTAACCTCCAATCTATTGAAGGTAGCAGTCAAAAATTGTCCAAACCTCTTATCTTCACATTACTTCAAATATCAATATATAACTTGATAAATCGGTTGGTACTCCGCGACCAGACGCTCAAGTTGTAATTAAACGAGACAATATCTGAGGAGATGGCCAACTACTACAAAAATTACTTGGATTTTCTTTCTCTATGCGTATAGGTTATTACAACATGATTAGCTTGTCGCTTGGCGAGCTCTACGCCTATTTTCAGGTATTTCAGGCATGATATTATTATTATTATAACTTGATAATAATAATTTCAAATTATAACTCTCATAAAAAAAGAAAAGAGGAAGTAATTATGCCACTGGTCATCTTTACAGATTCAACAATAATTAAACAGAGTAAGCCCTCAGAGAAGGCATGAGGAGAAGGCCTTTCGCACGTCGGCGTGCTCTGGTTTTTCTCCAGTTTGACAAAGATATCCTTTTTTATTTATTTGTTATTATTTTGATTAGAGGCAGCAACATGGAAGAAAATTATTTTTTATATAATGCAATTGATTTATGTAATTTTTATATGTTTAAGTTGGCTCTTCATTGAGAAGCTCGTACAATTTGGAAATCGGTTTGGTATATTATTCCTTCTCTGTCTATTTATACTTTAAATAAAACATATTCCATCTTCTGAGAAGAGAAGCAGTTATGTGGAGATGGTCGATTACCACCTTCGTTTCAATATTCTTTTTTTAGTAAAGATTTTTCAGCTTATTTGCAAACAAGGGGAGAGATAATTTTTTTTGAAGTTCTAATTGTGCCTTGTCATCCTTTGACAGCTCTGTTGCTTGCTTCATTAATATATTTATGAGATCTTTTTCTGTGCATAGAGGTTAGGTTTTGTTAAAATAGATATTCCAATAAAAGAATTTGGGAACATCGAACAGATACCCTGTATTTTTGAGTTATTAGAGATGAGATTTCTCTTCGGGATCAGAGGAAGCCAAGTACATATACTCATTAATTATGGATGAAAGCTGGTGAAGCAACACAATGGAAATGGTTTTACTGATCCCGTAACCTCCTACAATCATTACATTTAATCTATGAGGCATCGTAAGATACTGAAACATATACCGAGTGACTAACTTATTTGGGCAGAAAATAAAATGGTCATGGATTGGCTTATTTTTCTTTTGTTGCCCGTCTTGATTTATCTTAGGCTGAGAGACTGGAGCTTTTCCTTTTCTAGGCTCAATGCTAATTTTATCAAAGACTGTTTTGTTTAGTGGAATTCCTTAATCAAACATCTTCAAAACAGAAGATCTGCTTTCTGAACTGCACTCGAAGTCTGAGATATTGAGTTTAAGAATCTACTCGCGAAGAGAGTCTTTGTCTATGGTTGTTTCGTTATTTACCTCAGTGTATTTTATAGTATTAAAAATTTGGCATGCCCAAACTGCTTTCTCACGATTAAATTTCATCTAACCCCTCCTTTTTGCTATTTCCTTGTCAGAAAGCTTAGCAAAAGCGTGATGGATGCGACTGGAGAGTCGACTGACTCGGGAGGCAATCATATATTTAATTATGATCATTGCATTGGCTACGAGTTATTGCCACTGACTTCAGCATATCAAAATCGACAATAACTATTTTTTAATATCATTCTATAAAATCCCGGATGGCACAGATAATACAAAGGGAAGGAGAATCTAGGCTAATCTGTGCATTGACAAGCTGGGCAGCAATATTTAAACAATATATTGATGGGAGATATATGTTTAATCACAAGCAATGCGACGTGAAAAATAAGTCTAAATTAATACTTAATTCAATAGTGAATTTTAGCTTCTTTTAATCAATGAAGCATTGGCATTGATTTTATTTTTAAAATTTATAAACTAACGCAGAAATTTATTTATCAAGGGAAATTCATGACAAAAGAAGCATCGATTATTTGTTGATATTCATAACAATAATAAAAGGTTACGATGTTATATTTTTTAAGGTTATAATTTAAATGAAAGTAAAAAAAAATGTCCCTCATAATTTAAGGGCAATATCGCCGAGACCGAACATTAGAACTGTAGCTTGTTAAAATCATCGAATCAATGACAATGGCATGCTGGATATGGTAATTCCGGATGGGTTAAACAAAAAGAAAAAGAAGAAAGTATATACTCAGATTGATAGTTATTCCCATTGTCAATCTCTTTAAAAGATGCAAATTTTGACTCAGTAGAAGAACGAGGATATAAAACGGTTTATTTACTTAAATGCAGAGTTGTCAGGCAAAAATGCTTAATTAAAAGAGATGCTGAATAATCCTTCTTTTCACGAGCATTATCTGCACATGACTATCCAGAAAATGCAGACTAAAATAGATTAACTGGTGAAAGAGTTGTAATAAAAAGATGAGGAACATCGAGTAGAAATGTAGAAGGTTAGAGGTTAATATGAAATGAGGATATCAATAATGAAAGATTAAATAAAAAAGAGGGAGAAACAATCAGCTGAAGGATTTAGATTTCAGTAAGTAGTTGATGGGCAGAGAAACATATTATCAAATGAGTATAATTAGAACGGGAATAGAGTCAAATAAAATAAGAGTCAAACTTTTATTATTGGATAGTCAAACAAATTTGATAGCAAATATCAACGCCAAGATATAAATAATAACAATAATTACTTTAAAACAAATGAGTAAAATGGAAATACAAAGATTTATGTGACTCCTTTTAGAGATCCGTCAAATACTGGAGTCAGTAATAGCTAAAAAGACCAGGCCTATACATTTGGAGCACCAGCGTATATCTCATATCCACAAATAACTAAAAAAAATAACTCTCTATCTCCACAGTATCGTCCTGAAGGAATAACTCTCGCTCATTCAGTAAATAATTAAGTGATAAAGTCTGATAATCCTTAGAGAAATATTAATAAAATCTATGTATATGATCGAGAGAATGCTTTTAAGCCGAAATAAATCAACTCCAACACAGGGGCGAATTTATAAAACCTTAAAAGCCCCACTGAATTGATTCAAGATTCAACTTTCAAGAATTAAAAAACAGATTTGATTCAAAACAATTCCAAAGTAATAAAAGTGGTTTCCAAAGGGACAAGCTCAAATTTATAAACTATAAACTATCATTCAGTTTACGGTAAAAATGATATGGATGAGATATACAAGAGATACGGCATAAGTGATTGACAAACATCCCCAAACTGCATTGATTGATATCAGGTTCCACGATTAATATTATCAATATTTATTTAAAGCCTGATTCTTTGGTTAGATTTTATAATCATTATAAATGGATAGCTAAAAGGAAACAGTCAAGAAAAGATTTTGTTGTGGAGCCATTAAAAGACTGAAGGACAAGTGTCTACGCTTCCACTAAGACGAGAGCAAGTGTCTGGAAATCATTAAGGGCCATCAGGAGTGTATAGCAGTCAAGCGCAGATTTTAGGGCAGGGAGAATGAGCCATGATTATCATTACCATCTGATGGTTTTATCTGTAGCCAATAAAAAGCAAACCTTTATCTGCAGGTTTATAAAATGCTACTTAAACTTATGATATTTACTTGCTAAATTTAATTAGGCTATCATAACATATCATATCTTGCATGGAAGGGAAAATTAAACTTGGATACTGGGGGATTAGAGGCAGAGGACAAGTGCTCAGACTATTGCTTAGTTACACAGGTGCAAGCTGGGAGGAAACTACTTACAAAGATGCCGGAGCATGGTTCGGTGCTGGTGACAAGACCAAACTCGGATTTGATTTTCCTAACCTCCCTTACCTCATCAACGGAACCTTCAAATTAACCTAATCCAGTGCCATTGCTCGTTACATTATCCGCAAATCCAAGAAGCAGGAATTACTGGGCAAGAATGCTGAAGATGAAGCCCGCGTTGATATGGTGCTGTCTCTGTTGGATGACATTTACACTCCCACATTCTCTTTGTTTTTCAGTCCAAACAACCAAGTGGAAAAGGTGAAGCTCTACGATAACAAAATTAAGGCTAAACTTGAAGAACTGGTGAAATATATTGGAAATAACGATTTTACTATTGGCTATCTTACCTTGATTGACTTTAAGATCGCAGAGGCTACCTATTACTTTGAAAAACTATACCCTGAGCACGTTGCCAATTTCGAATCTCTCTTCCGCATCCGTAAGAACGTGGAAAGTTTACCTGAGATTGTTTCCTTTTACGAAAAAGGTGGTCTGAAAGGTCCTTTCCTGCCCACTTACGCTCAGCTTAAATTCTGAAGTGAATGATCGATATTAAGCATCATTGAATCTATTTGATAAATTATCACTATTAAGTCAATTAATCTGTTTTATTTGTTAGTTGGCGACTGAAGTCTTATATTTTTAATTTTCAATTTTAAGGATATATTAATTCTAATAATAATTTCTAAGTTGACTCCATTTAATAAAATTAAAGTATAAATCTATCTATCTATATCAGCCATTCAATAGCTCACTCTATATACTTATATCAAAGAATAGTATTGATTGTTTGTGACCTCCTACACAACAATAAAGTTACTTAATATTTGTGGGGAAAGATAAAAATTAAAATAAATTGCAATGGATCTTTGTAACTGAATATGAGGAATAAGTATAATCAAATAGGACATATGCATCATTTATTGTTCTCTTTCTTTTCTGGCTCATCGAAGATCATACATTCAGTTGTCAGCATTAGAGAAGCCACACTACCTGAGTGCACCAGCTCTGTACGGACCACTTTGGTTGGATCTACAATTCCTTGCTCCTTTAGGTTGACGTAAGTGCCATTAGCAGCGTTGAAGCCATACTCGTATTTGTTTTATTCCAGCAATTTGGCCGCAATTAAGTTACCTTCGAAACCCGCATTTTGAGCAATTAATATTGCGGGAATCTTTATAGCATTCTGAATAATTCTAATTCCAGCAACTTCTCCTTCTGTTAGATTTGGATTTTTTATCAAAACCTCAAGACTTTTAGAAGCATAGAGAAGGGCAACACCACCTCCAGGAACGATGCCTTCTGCAATAGCGGCTCTGGTAGCACATAGTGCGTCAGTAACTCTGTCCTTGATCTCTCCAACTTCAACTTCGCTACCTCCTCCGACCTTGATGACTCCAATTCCACCAGTAAGTTTGGCAAGTCTTTCCTCAAGCTTCTCTTTATCGTAACTACTCTCAGTTATCTTGATTTGTTCCTTGATAATTTCAGATCTGCTTTAAATGTCAGCTCTAAATATGAAATATAATACTTGTTTCCATTGCCATGAAGGATAATAGTGTCGTCTTTAGTGATGGTTATATTCTTTGCAACTCCAAGAGTCAATTTGATCTCTTCAGGAGTTGTTGTGCTGTTTTATAAGGTCACTCCAGCCTCCTAGCTGATAAAACGACCTCCTGTGAAGATGGCAATGTCTTGCATGATAGACTTACGGTTATCACCAAAAGAAGGTGCCTTTACTGCGCAGATTTTTAGATTGTTCTTGAGTCTGTTGAGGATGAGTCCAGCCAAAAGTTCACTCTCGATGTCTTCGGCAATAATAACGAGTGGTTTCTGCTCTTTGTAAGTAAGTTCTAGGAAAGGAAGCACATCTCTAATGTTGCCTAGTTTCTTCTCGACTAACAACACATAACAGTTCTCAAACTCAATTTTTTGCTTCTTTTAGTCTGTCACAAAGTAAGGAGAAATAAATCCGCGATCGAACTTGAGACCATCAACGAATTCAATCTCATGGTGAAGTGTCTTTCCCTACTGGATAGTGATAGTTCCATGCACTCCAACTTTTTCATATAAATCAGCAAGCATGTCTCCTATCTTTCTGTCTCCATTTGCAGAGATGGTAGCCACATTAGATATAGCATCTCTGCCTCGAACTTCAGTTGATTTGGCTTTCAACTCCTATGAGACAAAATCTATAGCTCTGTCGATACCCTTTTTGATGTGAGTAGGGTTGAGACCAGCCTCAACTTTCTTAAAACCTTCCTCATAAATGGCGCGAGCGAGAATTGTAGCAGTGGTAGTACCATCTCCTGCTTCATCATTGGCCTTGTTGGCTACATCCTTTACCAAACTGGCTCCGATGTTGATTGCTTTCTCAGATAATTCCACAGCCTTAGCAACAGTGACGCCATCCTTGGTAATTTTTGGGCTTCCGTAGCTCTGATCGATAAGAACATTGCGTCCGCCTGGCCCAAGTGTAACCTGTACTGCATTGGAGAGTTGTCTGCACCCCTCAAGCAATTTCCTGCGAGCCTGACTTCCAAAGAGAAGTTGTTTGGCTGCAAAATAGCGCTGCAAATGAAGTATGGAGTTAGACCGGTGAGCAATTGTTGAGAACATTAAGATTTGTTAATGAATATGATAATAACACAATTAAAATTTGATATGATTCTAGAATTATCATTTGGTAGCTTTGATGCATATATTGTTTTGTTTTATACAAGCACAGGAAATCAATGCAGAATACTGCTTTAATTGGAGTTTAAACATCACGGCCTATTTATCAAATTTATCAAACTCACTCCTATTTTAGGAATATTATCATTAATTTTATTTAGTTTCAATTATCTTATAATTAAGCCAAACAGATTGTGCAACGACTGCAGATCATCAATAGACTCTCTTCTTAGGTGGTACTGTGGGAAATTCCTTCTCATCCATTGTATAAAGGTGCACTGGACGATACTCTAGCTCTACTTTACCAGTCTTGAGATCAGGAATAGAGGAATTGGTGTGTTTCATCCACTCCTTGTCGTTACGGTCAGGGAAATCATCTCTTGCATGGGCTCCACGTGACTCTTTACGATTTAAAGCTGAATGAATTGTCTGTTTTGCTTGCACTAAATCTCATATTTCGTACATAACAAATTTTCAAGCTCGAGAGTTTCAAGGAGGTCTGTATTCCAAACCAATCCTTTATCAGTAATGCGAACTTCTTTGTATGAGTCGTACACTTCGTCAATCAGATCACATCCCTCTTTTAGAGTCTTTTCCGTTCTATAAACTGCTGCATTCCGCTGCATGTGTCTTTGCATATTCTTGCGAATCTTGGCTGTATCCAAACTTCCAGTTTTAGTTCGTAAATGCTAAATTCTAGCAATGGATTCTTCACCAGCGTTTTTGGGAAGTTCAGGTTGAGCTTGGCCTGGAGTATAATCCTTTTTAGTAGTGATAGCAGCTGATCTTCCAAAAATAACCAAGTCCAAAAGAGAATTGGCGCCCAGTCTATTAGCTCCATGAACCGATGCAACAGCAGCTTCTCCAGCAGCCAATAGTCCTTTTACGACAACTTACTTACCGTTGACCAGTTTGGTCACTTAGGTCTTATAGTTTGACGGAATACCACCCATATTATAATGAACAGTTGGTACCACAGGGATTGGTTCTTTAGTAACATCGACATTAGAGAAAATTTTGGCTGTTTCGGCGATACCAGGTAGTCTTTCGTGAAGTACAGCTGGATCCAGATGGTTGAGATGCAAATAGATATGGTCTTTCTCCGGACCTACTCCACGACCACCAAAGATTTACATTGTCATAGCTCTGCTGACCACGTCTCTTGAGGCCAAATCCTGGGCAGAAGGAGCGTATCTACTCATGAATCTTTCTCCTAGACTATTTCTCAGCACACCTCCCTCTCCTCTGCAGCCCTCAGTCATCAAGCAACCAGCTCCATATATTCCTGTAGGATGGAATTGAACAAATTCTAAATCAGAGAGAGGTAGTCCAGCCCTGGTGACCATACCCCCTCCATCTCCAGTGCATGTATGAGCTGAGGTACAGGTCTGATAAGCTCTTCCGTATCCTCCAGTGGCGATGACGGTGTTGAGTGCTCTAATTCTGTGAATAGTTCCATCAGCGATTGACATTACAGTTACTCCACGGCAATTTCCCTCTTCATCCATAATTAAATCCAAAGCGAAGTATTCAATGAAGAAGGTGCAATTATAGGCGAGCGAACGTCCAAAAAGAGTGTGTAACATAGCATGACCAGTTCGATCGGCCACTGCGCAAGTGCGATAGGCCTGCTCTAAATTAATCAAATAGTACCCTTGCCGTACTCGCGTGACTGCCCGCCAAATGCTCTTTGATATATTTTTCCCTATTTGGTTCTAGAGAAGGGTAAACCGTAAGATTCAAGTTCAAGGATGGCTTCTGGAGCCTCTTTACACATATAATGAATGGCATCCTGGTCGCCTAGCCAATCACTACCTTTCACTGTATCATAGGCATGCCACCTCCAGTCATCAGTGTGCATGTTTCCAAGGGCAGCATTGATTCCACCTTGAGCAGCGACTGTATGTGAGCGGGTAGGAAATAGCTTAGAAATGCAGGCAGTTTTAAAGCCTTGTTAGACAAGACCAAAGGCAGCGCGTAAGCCAGCTCCTCCAGCCCCGACTACTACTGCATCAAAGGTATGATCGACGACAGTGTATTTCTTAAAAAGAGTTGTCTGAGTGAATAGGATATTACCTATGAATCTTTGGCAAGGTTCTGATTGCCAATCACTGAGAATCCGTAGCGCGAGGCTGTGAGCAATTGCTGAGTAGCGCTAAACAACTTGATCATGGCGAGTTAGATATAATTGATCGACTATAATGGTATGTTAATTTTGAATATATGATTAAAGCAAATTTATGAATAAAAATCTTTATCCACATCGATAATTTTGATGTATAGGAGATATCTGATTAAAATATTCATCGCTAAAATTCATTTGACAAAAAGATTGTTGAAATAAATATAAATACCGCCCACCAAAGGTAATCCTTCCGAATTTTTAAAATTCAAATAATGAAAAGATCATTGGATCCAAATCCATGCCGAGTCAAATAATTTAAATTGTAATTTAGCGAATCCATTTTCTGGATATTGCTCAAGCGCTGCTATTTTGATGAACACTATCTTAACTAATTAATAAATGAGGCAATTGATGAAGTACATGTAATTTTGATGAAACTATTCTAATTTTAGCAAACTGATATCATTCATATCCAGGATGTGATCTTGATCAGTATTATTATATAAATCTACTATGTTGATTGATATAATCAATACAGTAGCTTTGATCTTGATGAGTTTTATTGACCATGACTTTACCTCTTTGTAGCAGGAGTCTTCTGAATACACGGACAACTACTAGTCGGATTTCAATATAGTCTCTCGAAGACTGGCGCTTTCACATGCCCTAAGCTATCTCATATTTATTAAAGATAAACTTAAATACAATGAATAAATTCGACAACCGGGAATACAAGACTAACAGTTGAAAAATATCAAATAAACTGATACTTCAATTTATTTGGGTAAATTAATCGCATAAAATTTCTTGAAAATCAGAGGGGAGAAAGCTAACGATGAAACCCTGGATTC
>Ga0302186_10000346_pt1 | contig 42229 bp, 27 predicted proteins | sample II_Bog_E1_2_FD_198782 | JGI IMG/M metagenome (GOLD analysis project Ga0302186, IMG submission 198782) | Peat permafrost microbial communities from Stordalen Mire near Abisko, Sweden - II_Bog_E1_1 | ecosystem: Environmental > Terrestrial > Soil > Wetlands > Peat | place: Sweden: Abisko... | reverse complement strand
ACCTAAAATTATAAAAGAGAATTGTGCTGACTGTATGTAGTTGCTAATAAATTAAGTTTTTCATTGCACAGGATCACAACATGCATAATATTATGTATTGAGTCTAAAATTAAATGATATGAAATTTCATCATTTGTGTAAAACTAAATAAAGCAAATTGATATATTCTTAATTTAAAGGTATTAAAACTAATAATATAAAATTTCCTTTGAGGCATTCGTATTTAAAATTATACTCATATTATTAATGACATTTATTTCCATCCCAGCATACTCAAGAGATGAAACAAAATAAATTCTAAAAATAGAGGAGAAGAATATAAAATACAAACATTGGAACATCGAGTAAATCACTCAGCCTTGGTTATTTACACAAATTTGAATCAGACTGCGAATTAAACTCAGAAAGACCTACTATCCTTTTAAATGATAGGAGATAGATATACAATTACATGCAATAACTAATTAGAATATCACATCATTTCTGTCTTCATGCGGCATCGACTTCCCTCCTTCTGTTTGCCTCTAAAGCTAACTATGATGGTTTCACTGCCCTTTTTCGTGTGTCCCTGATTGCATCCTAAAGAAAACTGTTCGGAAATGATTCCTTTTTTGCCTGAATTAAGCACAGTTTTGTCGTCCTTCTTTTCCTTATGTCCTCGGCTATGATAGTTGCTGGTACTTTAGTCCTTCCCTATTTTTTTCCTTTTTTGGGATTGCTGCATTTCCAGTTTATTTTTACTTTCTAACCGCTCCTTTTAAGTTTGAGACAATGAAGTGCATCTGAAGTGAGCCGAAGAGGAGGTCTGATAATTTTTGTTTTTCCTGTTTTGACTTTTTAAATCATAGGCTAACCACACAGATGCATTTTCTATGTCATCGCAATCGCTTTCTGATGAAGAGGTGGAAGGCGCCCTCCCTCTTGGAAAGATGTAGATTTGATTAGCCACTGAACTTTCATACAAGTCTTCTATCCTTTTTCTTTTTTTAATCATATTTTCCTTAAATTTGCCCAATGCTTCTATCTATTTGATGCCTTTGAGTTCGCTTCTTAACAAAGTCCTACTATTTTTATCAGACTAATTTTTGATGAACATCTTAAAAATGTAATTATAACTCAAGACTACCAACTGAATACTAATTAATTAGGCGACTGCAGCCCAATTATATGTTGATCAGCAGTAATGAGTTATTTCAATATTTTTTAAACATTTATTATTTATCAAATGATTCAAAATTATCAGAACGATCCACTTCTGCATAATTATCTCGCGCCATCGTACCCACTCTTCATACAACTTAAATCACTCATATATGGATTCGCCACCAAGAAGGCTGCACGCAACGCTAAGACTGATATCATACAGGTAATTAACACACTATACAGCTGGCAGCAAAACTTGGACCAGAGGGAGAAAGGTTTGTGCTCACCACACTATTGGAGACTATTGAAGCCAGAGAGTTTAAGGAAAAACCTCAATCAAGCGTAAAGATTTTATTCTTGGCCGAGCTGCTAAAAGATTACACCCTAAGTTAACCCTTCCTCTCCTATTTCCCTGAGGTTATCACGGAATTAGTCTCTGATCCATTACGCTACAGTTAATACTTTTCAAATATTCTGATGGGGACCAAATTATCAGTGCCACAACAAATTACAATGGCGCTTGCCCTATATCTTTCAGATCTCAAGGAATTAGCTGAAGTTGGATAAGATGAGCTCGAACGCAAATTGAAGTAACTCAGAGCACTCGGAAAAAGAGGAAGTGATTTGCCTGACAGAGTTCTCGATGAATTGCTTTTTCAATTTAGTCAAAATGCCAGCCTGCAGGAAAAACTTCAAGAATAGTTCTAATATTTGCTGTAAACAAGTGAAAATCCATAAAAGGTGCCATCCCTTCGCATGTTAAACTACCTCAATGGAGACTGGCAGTACTTCGCCAATGAGCAACCAATCATTGATAAACCTCCAGCAATTACTATAAGAAAATGTGATTTACTCAGGGATTTAGGACCTGCAGGAACTGCCAGTCCCGAGACTTTAAGACTGTTGCTTGGATAACTTGGCCCAATCAATTAGGAAGAGGCCATGGATTGCCTATTAATGATGAGCGAAGAAAGACTGAACTCAGATGCGGGAATATAAAAATTTGTCACTGATTTGCTGGTTGCAAGCAAGAAAAACCTAAAAAGTGAATAGTTAAAAAAGATTTATGGAGCTGAGCTCAACGGTAAAAAGGGGCAGCAGCCAGGGTGGAACATCGATAATTTTATAGCTTATTGCAGTCAAACAGTTGCCAATTTCAAATGGCAAAATGTGTATTTGCAGTTGGATAGGCCCAAACTCACCTTCAAATCAGAATAAGCATTTATGGCCTTAATGAAAAGTTTGGAGCGGATAAGAAAGCAGGGCAACAATAAATTCAAAATACCCGATCAAATATTCTTCAAGCGATGGAACAACCCTCAATCGCAGGGCAATTTTCTTATTCAAATATTACGCTGCAAGTAGCCGGAAGTGTTAGGTCTAAGTGAATTACCAAATAAAAGAATTCAAAAATCAGTAAAAGATTGTAATGCTTTAACCAAACAGATTTGGGGATATATTGATTTAGTACAACTTGTGGTAGAGGTTTCAGACTATAACTATCTTGAGATCCGTGAACTTTTCGATATCCCCATGAACAAATATCCAGAACTTTTGATACAAACTTTGGCTGAAATACGTCCCAGCAGAGGACAGCCTCTTCTCGATGAAATATTTTCGCAAATATTTCCCGCTTATCTGCACAACCACTCCAACAACATTCGTCTTCTTGAAAATCTGTGGGAGGCTAATCAATAGCTCGTGATATCCTGCATCTGCGAGCTATATAAGAGTGAGAGTAAGAAATAAAATTCCCTTAATCTTTCTCGGGTATTGGACATCGCTCAGGTCATTAAGGAAAGTTTAATACCTTTGACCAACTGGAATGACTATGAATTTGCAGTACCTCTTGCCATTTTAGCAGGAAAGAGATAGTTTTTGCACTTCTAGCCTTGGATTACAGACAGGATCAAAAATGCAGGAAACCCCTTTTTAAAGGCTACATTGGCTTACATCGAAGACCATTTGCTAGTACCAATCCGCAAGTATCTTTAAACAAATGAATATTTCAACTACGAGGTGGTGCTGGAGAAAGCTCAATTAAGCAAGTAACTGCTCGCATTTATCTTTGAGTCCATCTTTCTTACAACATCTAGCAATAAGATGACCAAACGCAATCTTGAAAGTCTAAAGAGAATCTATAAATAGGTCTGTCTCTATTTTCCCGAAATGAGTGAATCTCAGATGCCTGACTAAATTGAACAACTGGCTTAAAGACAATTTATTAAAATATATAAGAAGGAAATTACCATTGATGAGGCCATTGAACATATGCGCAAACTAAAAAATTCAAACAAATCAGAAGAGAAGGAGTTGTTTGCAAGCATGATTACCTTTATGTACTCAGAGCTAAGGTTTCATATTAGCTACCCCGAAAATTAGCTTCTTATCACTGCTGATCTATTTGCAGGTATTATTAATCAAGGACTCATCGATAAGAAGCTAATACAGGTGCTGCTTCAAGTATTGTAAGATGATTTGAAAGAAGACAACAAGAAGTATACTTTTGCAAAGATTGTGATTGAAAAGATAAAAAGTAAGCTGTCAAATTAGGGAGAGTTTTGTGAGAAGTTACTCTAGAATGCATATCTAATGCAAAAGGATCCAGAACTCATTGAAAGTTTAATAAAAGCATTATAGCCACCAGTTCATCTTTCTGTTGAAAAGGAAAAACGATTAAAAGAGGCTATCAAAATCAAAAATACTCCACCTGAACCTGTTATTATGGTTACAGCAGCAGAAGAGGAATTACCTGAAGAGAAAAAAACATAAAATTACGATTTTGACATTTTGATTCATCTCGACAGAAGTAAAGAGATATCACAATCTCTCGGAGAAAAAGATAACAAACTCACTAAGATCAACACAATCTGCAATACACTTTCCCTCAGTAACATTGACTAAAAAGCTAAAGACTTGTAAAAAATTATAGATAGCAAAGCAGCCTTACTTTTACTTGCTTATAACATTGTGTTCAAGAGAATACCGCTCGCCGCTCAAAATAATGCAGGAGTGTAGATATTTTATCGATTGGTGGAAAAGCTACCCAAGATAGAACCCTCTGTTCGCAGACTTACTTATAAAATTTTACAGGCTTGGTTTTCTTTAACAGAAAAGAGCATCAACGATAAAAAAGTATCCAATTTTAAAAGTCTTGGATTTTGGCTTGGAAAATTAACTATCGGCAAGGGAATGCCTATTCTTATCAGCAAGATAAACATCAGATAGATTTTGGTTAACACTTACACTTTACACTCCTGCAGACTTGCCATAAACGTATCTGTTATTCTTAAAATGCTCGAACAGATAGTTTGTTGGAAATAGGTCTTCAGACCTACAAATCCGTGGCTCGGACGAATTCTAGGCACTCTGAATGAGATTGAGTAAAAGTTAAAGTAATAGCATCAAAACACAAAATCTTAGATAAAAGCTTTCTTCATTAATACTGATATTAAAAAAAGCAGTGCTTCATTTATATCCACCAGTTATCTGGACAAAAACTAGTTCCCACTCATCTCGCGCCTGCCATAATATATCAAGATCAGCGAAGATATGCATTCATACTATAAATCAAGAGGAATTGATCTCAAGATGCTCATCACTAAAGCAGTTGATGACTCCATTCAAGAAATTGTTGAACCTGTTATTGATAGAGCAGTCAAGATTGCTATTGTTACTGCCAAACAGTTAGTGCTCAAGGATTTTGCTTTAGAGTCCAATGCTGATCGCTTCAAGACAAGCTTCAGTAACGTGGTAAAAAAGTTAGCTGGTCCCTTAGCTCAAGTCACTTGCCGCTAACCTCTTAAAGCGAGTATGAACAGAACTCTCAAGACTTATCTTGCTCAGAGCATTGCCGATCAAACCGAAGTTGAAAATATTATTACAAAAGCTATTCCAGATAATCTTGATTTAGGATGCGCTCTTATCAAAAAAGCTGTCATCTAATCTGCAGAGGAAGCCATCAGAAAGGATGAGACAATCAACGATTCTATCGAGAAAAGGACTACAGCTGTTACTCAAGGCAAACAATTTCGAGATTAATCCTTTTTAAGAGAAATTCCGAGCATTGTCCCTGAAGAACTGAGACCAAAAGTGGGAGGATTAAGTTTAGAGTAGTTTTTGGTTTATGATGAATTTAGAAAATAAAGAAAAGATTCTATTCCTCAAACATTTGAAATGGTCTCGAATTCTGATAAATTAACCGAGCTATTCACTGAAAAAGGAGCACCAAAAGCAATGAGAGATTTGATACTTCTTGAGGCTACTTTAAGAGATGAGCTGATTTAGAAACTTTATGCTTCCTTCAAGTAAATGAAAGAAGAGGCTGAACTTGATGAGTATTATCTATAAATTTGCGAGATGCTCAAGGAATTCATTGAACCTCAAGATGCTTGGACTCTCTTTAAAGAAAGAGCTGATATTACCAAGAAGGAAATCAGTAATCTAGTCCGCAAACTGGTCAAGGGAAAGTTTTTTTTAGAAGCCAGTCTATCTTAACTGGATGAAGGTAATGAAGAGGAGCAAAAAGCCATCAGCATGTTCGAGAAGTGGCTGGATACTGCTCGATAGTAAATCTAGCCTTTTCTTCAGAGTTTGGAGTAAATCTTTAACAAATCGTAAAACCAAATTCGCAATTTCTTCTAATTCAGTTTAAGTTATGCTCTACAGAAAGTCTAAAACTCCATTTCGCCCTACCACCAGTCAATTGACTCAACCTATATCTAAAACTATTCCAAGTTGATCATAATTTCCTACAAGCTAATAGCCAGCAACAACTCCAGTATCTTCTTATAGCACACCTTGCAGGCCATTCTGAGTATCTTCAACAAATCCTTCACAAAATAAGCTAAAACAAATCACCAACGCGCCTTCTTTAAATTATTCCTTAATCTCATCTGCGATGCCACTCGAAAAGAGTACGACTTCCATAAGGACAAAGTTACTTCCTTCTATTATATACTGGCAAGAGAACTTCATAAAATAAATCCCTCCACTTATCCAGGATTCAGCTTTGCATGGGTAGAAATTATCAGTAATAAATATTTTATGCCGAACCTATTGGAAAAATATGAGTATTGGGACTGCTACTTTGAGCTAATTTGTGATTTGTTCAAATTTGCAAGGGAAAACTTGACTGAAGAAGGTTTAATTGACAATCCTCCCTGCCAAGTCTTCTATAAAGGCATGCTAAGAATAATAATTGTTCTAACTCACGACTATCCTGACTTCCTCTCAGCTTTTTCTTTGCAACTCTGCTTGAACATCCCTTAAAAGTTCATCCAAGCCAAAAATATTTTGCTGTCAGCATATCCCAAGGAACTAAAATTCCGCTCCCCAAAAGCCATCTCAAATCGCGAATAGCTCGATAAAGAGTCCAACATTTCCAATCTTCCAAAATACTACCATGTGAAATTTGATAAGACGAAGTACAACCAATTTATTTCACTCTTCCAAAACAACGATAAATCTCTTAAGCAAAAGCTTGAAAGTAAATTGTTTTATATTTAGGCGAAAGTGATGAAACTTTGCAATTATTTGTCCTCTACTTCGCTTGGTTGGAGGAATGCCAGCTCAGTGTCACTAACAGTCGCAAATTGCTTACTGTATACTTTTTATTATTTAGGACATTGTTTTTTCATTGGAAGGCGACCTCAAGGAAAAATTCATAAAGTACGCACTAAACTTAATTCGCTACCCCAATTCTATAACTTCCTTCTTCATTGATTTTGTGACCACCATCGTCTTTAAGAGTCCCAACTAAAAGACGCGTAATCTACTGTTGGCCAAAATGTTCGAGCGTATTAATGTGGAGTCTGCCCATCCTTGGGGAATTCTCTATCTGGTAAACCAATTCCAAACCCAAAAGAATGAACTTACGAAACTACAGATCCCCAAGTAGATCCTAAACAGATTGTGATGATGAAACTCAATAAACCAATCTCAACTATCTATTAACAATATAAAAATTTCAGTGATGGATTTAACTAACAGCAATTTTGACTTATTGCTCATAATACCTATGCTCTTAGAGAAATCGCAATTCTTTCCATTTGAGTAATTATGATCTTTGCGAGGAGAAATATCTTTACTTTGTTAATAATTCTTCATCAATTAATATGAAATAAGCAGTTAATTATGATAAGACGAAATCATATTCAACCCGTCCCCAAAATGAATTTTGATTAACCCAGCATTCGACCACGACAAAACTATCAGGACAATAGTGTGGCAAAACGTCAATCCTGCAAACTCGAATTAGAATCTGCCATGGACTAAAACAATAGATTAACGAGTAATAAAAAATATCATCAGTATAAAAACTGGAAGGAAGAGCAGCATAAAAGCGTTAATGTGTGGAGGGAAGAAGAGTATCCAATGACAAAACCAATAGGAGCACTAAAAGAAAATATACAGCCATAAAAAGATGAGACTAAATTGAATAGATTGTATAATTATGACTCCAATTAGCCTTTGAAGATTGATTATAGCTCTATCAAGATTAGTAAACCCAACAGAATTCATCCATAACCTGTTAACATGCAAAAATTTCAATCTCCTCTTAACGTTGGGCAAGAAAATATGAATTAAATTCGTCTTCCAAAATCAGGGAAAATTAGTCACAATGTTAGCATTGATAATAGTGTTTGTAATTAATCGCCAAAACATAAAAATTCATATCAGTCCTCACAAAAATACGGTTAATAATCGATGGTGACTTATAAATAAGCCAAGCCCTTACCTTTCTTCGAATCAACTCAGATTAGCATGGATAGAAAATGTTTTGCTTAAAAATCGATTAGTAAAGTTCAGAAAAATAACTACCATGGAATTGAAAGAGGCTACAATGCTGATGAAGGTTAAAATGAAAACCAAAGTATCCAATTGAGATCTTGTCGTTAAAAATAAATTAATTCAACCTTTGGGCATCATAGAAGTGTTAGCAAGCATACAGGCCAAGGAAAAACTTAGGTGTCCGATAAATTAAAAATGATCAGCGAATTTAATGACCAGATCAATGAACGTATTAAAAAGATTATCGTTTGCTTCTAAGGACTAAAATAAAAACTATGATTTTTGATATATATATTCTTGCTTTACTGTTGCCATAGGTATTGAATAGAAGATAGATCAGGACCACTTATCTTTTCTTAACTCATATATTTCAAATTAAATATCTCATTTATTGAGTTTATTGTTATTTTGAAATGTTATAGGGATACAACCAGGAGATGTCGAGAGTCTCCATTAGGGATCACTCTCTTAATCCAAATACAGATCAGCTCTATCAGCCTCTCAGAGACACTTTTATGAATCCCCAAAACGTCATTAAACATGCACCTCTCACCCCTCTCGCCACTCGTTCCTCCTTCGTCACCAAAGATTATCGCATCCTCTCTCCATATTAGCTTCAACAGATTGTACTTATTGATTGAAGTAGTAACAAAATATATACATCCCTCAGGGCATGCAACTGGAGCCGACTCGTAATCTTAATCCGATTCGAAATGAACGGTTCATAGCCGTTGATGCCTGTGAGAGAATATTGGGTCCTGCAATCACTCCTGAGGAGATGGAGCGTATTCGCAGGCAGGGAATAAAAAAAGATTAAATTCTTTATGAAATGCGCCAGCCTTCACGACCTATCATTATTGAATAGCCCATCAGTACTAACCAAGTCGAATCTCCCAAAAACAAAAAAGAGAGTAAAGCTCAGGGTGCCTTCCCAACCTCTCCCCTTTCACCTCCTGCTCAGGAGTCCTAAGAGGTTCAAGAGAGATACATCCCTCAAAACTTCGATACATATGGAAAAAATAACTGGACCTATAAATATAATCTTTTCAGTGTAATCGATTAACCAGTTAACAGGTGCCGCTAATTAGGCATTGAAGGATGTGGAGGGTGCCCGGGCAATGAAATTGTGGCTTCAAGAAATAGACCTCAGTCGCTGGCCTATTAGTGATTGGCTATATTGGCATTACATAAAATCATACAGGATATATTTACTTAATATAATGGAAAACTCAGACGAGGAAAGGAGATAACAAAGATAACCAAAACCCCTCCCGAAGATATCAGGTAATAGTTTATAGAAATTAACTCCTTTTCAACTTAAGATGCTTGAAGATCCTTGGTAGCCGCTGACCCGTAACCTCCCCTCATACAAATTTAACGCTAATCGAATAAAGCACTCTCCCATAATCGACCTTTCTTGTCTATAAGAATAATGATCCGATTCCTTATATTTATATGAATGAATATTGCAACTCAAAGGTCGACACGCTGTGCTTCATGACATGATCTATAATAATTAAACAATTTTAAACGAATGAAAAAATAATTGCCAAGTGATGAGATAGCTCGCATAATCGTAATCGTTCTTCCACTCAGGAAAGAGAGAATGTGATCACTTTCAAACGGAAAAACTAACAAAAGTCATCGCTTAAATCGCAGAAAGAAGAAGAGGAAGAAGTATAATCTTTGAAGTCTAATAATAATAATGAGGACAGTGCTGTGGTATACTCGTGCTTATGTAGAACAAAATCACAAAGAGGAACATTCCACTCCCATAACTTAACAGGTAGAGGTAATTACTTTATCATTCAGAAAAAGGTTGATACCAAGAAACATAACTGCCGAGACAAAGCCTTCATTGAGCAGCAACTATCTGGAAAAAGAAGTGCGCCAGCACGATAATATCATATTAAAAAGTACATCTTTTGAAAGGTAGATGCCAACAATCATCTGACAAATGAGAATATTCGTCTAAAGACTAAAAATATGAACCTCGAGAAAGAGGTAATACGAATGCAGAAGTTGCTGGAGGAGGATCCTCAGAAGATAAAAGGCAATCCGAGCAAGGATATAAAATCTAGAGGGAATGAAAACACGTCGATTAAGATGATTCTGCGGAACATGCAAAAGGATTTAGAGGAAGTGCGAAAGGAAAATACGAAAATAAAAACATCTATAAAATTTACCACCATCTCTGAACTATAAGTAGAAAGAGATAATATCATGGAGGAATCAGTCCGATTAAGGGAAATGCTCGAGTAGGAAAGGAACAAACTTAATTTTATGAGAGTGTACAAGTGGATTTATGTAGTAATCAGCAAGGAGTATCGGCACTAGAGCAGAAACTATATCAACTTCAAGAGAGGAATGGCTTTCTAATCAAGGAAAATAATTAATTGAAGAGCAAGATGAGCAAAAGCAGTGAGAGAGATAAACCCAATCTCAAAGGTTTAGACAATGAGAAAAATCTAAGCAACCTGCTTTTTAATGCAAGGAGAGTCCTTAAGGAAAAAGAGAAGGAATTATAAATCTTGAAGAATTAGTTGAAAAAGTCCAGTGTGAAGATAGAATCCTTAAAAGTGTTTGAAGCCCAAAATCTTGATAATTCTAGGGCGAGAGAGGTGAAAAGTGACATGGTGAATAAACCTGAAAAGAATCATTAACGATTGAATTCAAACAAATAAAAAAGATTAATGAGCAAATCTGCTCAAAAATACAGAAGCAATGCTGCTAATCATGACAAAAGTGAGCTCTGTTAAAAATGCAATAAGCTCAAAGACTAAAATATTTTCTTGTCAAAGCAAGTCTAGTCATTAAAAGCATAAATTGAACAACTAAAAATTGCCAAATTGCCAATAGGAGAACTCAGCAAAAGTCCGATTAAAGTCCCCACGAAGGATGAGATTGACAATGTAAAAAGGTTTCTCATTCATAGATTTAAAGCACATCATCTAACAATTGAAGAGGCTATTTTTCATTTAATAAGCATCTAGGGCAAACTCTAAAACCTCTAAAATTAAATCAGTGTTAGTGACCTTTTATAAGTCCTGATGGCTGAGCCATTTTCTTTGCTCTCAGATCGTTACATCTAAGCTTTTATAACTTCCATCTTTTATAAGTAAATGCTCTCCCAATAAGAATCTTTCATGATATCTTAAACAAAAAAAGTAAAGCGTAAAATTGTTCAATAAAATTTTAAGGAACTAATCGGCTCTTACGAATTAATCAATCAGAATAGAGAGGAAGAAATGTTTATCCAAATTGCAGAACTAATCACTCAATATCAGCAGCATATACTCAAAGCTTTAAATGAAAAGCGAAATTCATAAAATACCATTAATGAGAAGGATTTCTATATCTTTTTTCAATAAATTGAACTGGAAAAAGATTACATTGATTTTATGGTCAGCCAAATTATTCTGGAGTCTTTAGATTTAGACCATCTCAACATATATAATCTATTTGAAATATTCTTTATGCCTGCGCAAGAACCTCCCGAACCTGCTCTCCAGACCAAGAAAAAATATAATATGATTGATAGTGTGGTTAAAGAGGAAGATGAAGAGTATGAGTAATCTAAAAGTTTTATGGAGAGTCGGCAAAAGACAGTATCAAAACATGAGGAAGGTAATGAATTTATAACTTAGAAATTGAATTGAGAAAAATACAATAAAACGATGAGTAGCTGCAAAACAACGACTCCTTAGTAAAAAAAGGTTAAAACTAATAATACGAGTAAAACTTTTAAGAATAAAAAATGGACAGACCTCCGGAATAACCAGCCAATTTGTAGTGCTAACAACAGTAAAGTCCTAAACATTATAGCATAGTAAATGCCGAAGATGAATATGTGGAAGATTATTAATCGTGATCAATTTAATATCAGTATATCAGTTATTTTTTGACGGAATGGCGAAGGAAGTCAATTAATTTATTTCATTAATAAATTAATTAATTAATTAATTAATGATGATTTATAGATCCATCAGACTAACATCAGGACATCGAATTCTTATGCTAATTCTAATTGTTTTATCGCTAGTCCTTGCATTCTGGGGCCTTGGTGGCCTTTTCTTGAACTATTTATTAATACAATTTTTATCTCAAGATTATGCTTCTCTAGTCTCAGGAATTTAACTCGAAGAGGAAGTTCCTGTCTTACGCAACGCAGTATTGTTTACTCTTTTCTGGTTGCAGCACATCCTAATGGCTACAATAAAATACAAAAAATATGGTTCTTTAAATCGTAATACTTTGTCCTCTATGAACGATACCTCTTCAACGCAACAAGCGGAATTACTCTTTGGTTTATCTTTACCAATGCCAAGCCCGTCAATCATCCACTTTTTACATTGCCATTTTTTGTCTACTTTCCTTTGCTGATATTGGGAGTCGTTTTGCTAACGCTTTCAATGATATAGTTAGGATATCACATTTTCATGCCCTATAGAATTAGTGATATAATTTATGCTGAAGAGATCAGATATATCCCTTACGAATCCAAAGCAGACCAAGGTCTAAAAGTAACTGGAGCCTATGCCTACTGTCGAAATCCAATGCAGGCGGGATCTTTATTGCTGATGATTTTTGGTGGTGGACTGTATACAACCGATAGGCTTTTATTTGTACTGATTATGTCGACGGGAGTGATAATTGGAGTCTTTTTATAAGAAAAGAGAATGCTATGTATGTTTAATGAGTATAGTGATGACATGAAAAAAGTACCTGGGAGATTCATCCCCTATTTGATTTGAATTGAGGCAATTCTTATCAATTTTTTAAGAAGGTTACAGAATTTAAAATATTTTGCATTCAGACCCATTTATATGAAATGTTAAATATAAATAAGATATTTTATAATGCAGACATAGAAAATTATTGAATTGAAGATAGGACATCAATCGGATTATGATTACTTTCATTTGACAGTATATCTTCGTTCAGACACAATGTTTTTAAAATATTAAAAATGATTGAAACCATTCTTTTAATTTATCATAAATATTTATGCGCTTCGCATAATGAATTGATTATATTTTAGAGATTGTTGAATCAAAATTGCATATCTATAAATATCAAATTAAACAAAAGTTAAAAGTGAATCTCAAAATTATATTCACGAACTAGTTTATGAAATTTCAAAGAGATTTTATAAAATCTTAAAATGAGTATACTCTTTTAATAATTACGATAACCTGTTTTAATTGAACCTGTTTTATGACTCTGATAAGAAAATATAATTTTATGTCACCCATTATATTAAAACATCATAGGATATTCACCCCCTATGCAATATGAATTCTTCTAATTAAACTCTTAAAAGATAAAATAAAAATGTGAAAGGAATGAATAGGTACATCTTCAAATACCAACCTGAGCTATTTTATTTGAATTTTGCAATATAATTTATTGTTAACTATAAAATTTGAATTTTGTCTAAAAATGCACATTGAAAGATAGGCCACCATCGGCGGTCGTTTGGTATCCAGCGTTCAAAAGAGGGAAATATTGTGGAATAGCATTGAGCCTGGAGACCCATATGACATTCGCAAGTTGATTTAGTATCATTTAGATCCATGATAGCCAAACTGCCTGGTCGGAAAAACTTCATGGGGTAGCATCTAGAGCTTGTTTGCTTGCTGCAGGCTGCATAAATCGAAAGATTATGCGAATTCCTTGAAGATTATAAGCTAAGGTATCTATGAAATTATCTTAGATTTAGATAAATCGAGAGAAGAGATCTAGACAGACATTCCTTTGAGGTTCAGATCAAGGAACTTACCGAGCAACTGGGGGATGAGGGAGCATCTAAAGGTTAGAATGCTAAACTAAGATAATTCCTGAGGAAACAAACAGTATCCTATAACTGATTTAGTCTGAACTAGATGAGCTGAAGAAATTACAGATATATGGTCCAGGAAATTAGTCTTAACTTTTGAGAAAATATAAAGATAGTTTAAGACAAATTGAACTACTTATGAAATAAAATTAATTTTTGAAAAATACGCAAGGCCAAGCACGTGAATATCAATAGATAATTGATCAAAAAAACTTTTAAATTGATGAACTACAGCGTAGATTAAAGATACAGCCCTCATCAGCTCGAAGTCAGGACGGTACTAAAAATTAAGCTTACTTAAAACTTTAAATTGACTATAAGAAACTTTAATTTGAATTTAAGCGTATTAAGGAACTGAATGACGTCAAAGGTCGATAAGTTGATGACCTGCAGAATAAATCAAGACAACTAATCTACCAAATCTAATAAAAAAACAATGTCATCAATCAGTATGTTAATATTAATCACACCATTCAGGAGTATTAAAATAGATTTGGATTGTTGGGACAATAAATTGATAGGCTGAATCTAGTATTGAGGGAAAAGGCGAATTAACTGAGTGATTTGGGTAATAAATACAAGATAAGGGAGTAGGATAATCGCAGAAAGAGTTAGTATATCAATGAACTGGAAGGCAAAAAGAAACAAATCGAATAAAGTTATCGCATTCTAGAAAAGACAAATTATGAGCACTTACAAAAAACAGCAGGCCTTGAAGATAGTCGAGGTTTGATTCGAACTTATGAAGCCAATTTAGAGAAGCTCAGTCTTGAAATCGAGAGATTAAACAATGTTCTAAAAAGAAAAATTGCTGAGCTTGACGAATCTGTAAGAAAAAATAATGAATACGAGTATTAGATTCAGAAAAATGAAGGAATTAAGAGGGAAGTGGAAGATTTTAGAATTAAATATGGAGAGTTCAACAAGAAAATAATTACCTATGAGAGTAAAATATCAGCTCTCAGTCAATAGATCGATAGATTGAATCAAGTTCTCAGAAGAAAAACTGATGATGCTGATTCATTTGAGCAGCAGCTCAGAAATCAAATCATAGAGGTGGAAGGTCTTTCACGGAAGTTATATGAGATGGAAATTCAACATACAAGCGAAATCAATCATATACATCACGACTATTAAGAGAATATTTTTCAGATTAATCAATAAAATCAGGCTAAAATTGATGAGATACAGTCTTTAAATAGAGGAGACTTTCATTAGAAGGAAAATTATTAAAATGAACTCAGGCGTTTGAAGGAAGAAATATACGGCTTAAATTAAACCATAACAAATTTATAACGCATCAAACGATCTCCGAGTCAAGCAGAGTAAAAAAACAGAATGTTTGATTTGGAAAAGCAGCGCTTATCTTAACAGTTTGAGTTTTAATTAAATCGAAGGGCACGTTAAAACGATGAATTGAGACAAAATTTAAGCGAGTATGAAAATCGACTTATTTTGCTGGTCCAATAAAACGAAAGATTGGCAAGCATTTCAACTTAGAGTCAGAAAATACCAGAATACTAAAATAAATTGAGAGTTCTCAATCAATAAATTTAACGATCAAGAGAGGTCTAGAAAAATAAAGTTAATGAGAACAACAATTTACAAATAAAGATCAATAACTATTAAATTTAGCTCAGGAATATACAAATACGACTCAGTCAAGATAATGATTATCGCTTCAATGAACTTGAAAGGAAGAATAGGCAAAGTATTCAAGAGAATGAGAGGTTGAATCAAGAGTTAAATTATGTGCAATAGCAGCTCAATAAAAAGATTAATGAAGAGAGACAATTAACAGCATGTCCAAGCAGATAGAGTGATGACAAAATTAAAAGGGTTTTTGAATAAAATACTCAGCTTATCCAAAGATTGGATGAATATGACATTCAAATTAGTACTCTTAGTGGATAAATTAATAGGCTTAATAATATTTTAAAAATAAAAGTGGAAGAAAGTGGAAGTTGGGAACAGAGATTTAATTTAGGTCGCAAAGAAAATGATGATTTAAAAAGAAAAATAGCAGAGCTTGAAGCAAAAGCAGCATTATTATTTCAATAGGCAGAACGCTTGAGAGGCAATCTGTAAATGAGGAAAGATCAGAGTGGTTCGCTTCTTGATTAACATAAAAGGACCTTGTCGGATGTTGAGAACTACAAAAGAAGAATCTTTGAATTAGAAACCTCCATTCGAGAAAGATAAAATCAATACAGAGAATTTGATCAAAAAGTGAGAACAGCTCAACTGGAAGCTGAAAATTTAAAGAATACTCTTAATTAAACAAATCGAAGATATTCTGAGTATGAAAACAAAATATATGTCTTAAGTCAGGAAATTTAAAGGTTAAACGGGATATTATCTACTTTAAGTCAAGAAAATAATGACTTCATCAGGAGAAAAAATTAATTTGACCAATTAAAAATGACATTAGTTACTTTTGAGGAGAAATTTAGTCGGGTATCCCAAGATAACTAGGAGCTTCGTCAAAGGAATAATAAATTAAATCAGGATTACGAAGGCAGGAATCGTGGATTAATCAAATAAAATGAACAAAATTATCTCAAAATCCAAGAACTATAATCAAAGATTGCTTTTCTTGCGCAAGAGTTGGAACATCAAAATAGTGTAATGAATTAAAAATTGGACATTATTGCAGGTTTATAGGGAAAATTAAGAGCATTAAATCAAGAAAACTAATCTATAAATAAAAGAATGCAATAACTGTTGAACTCAAATCGTAAAATTGTCGAGTATGAAAACAAAATTACAATTCTAAGTCAATAAATATAAAGATTAAACTCCATACTAAAGAAAAAAGTATAATAAAGTAATGGTTGGGAGAGCAAATGCAGAATTTACGAAGAAGAATTGGACAATTACAAGCGTAAATTTAATGATCTCGATAACAACGTTATTAAAGATCTGCAAAACAAAAATAAATACTTGGCTAAATAAAATTAGGATCTTAAATTCAAAATAACTCAGCTTACTAAAGAAGCCAACAAAGTGCCTGACCTTTAAAATAAATTTTTACTCATTCTAAACGAAGTGGAAAGACTCAACGGCAATCTAAAATTGAAGATAGAATAAAATAACTCTTTGGAGATTAAGAATAGAGCAATTGAACAATAACTTTAAAAATATCGAAGAAGAAATGAATAGATGGAAAATACCATGCAGAGAGATCTGAGGAATCAGTCATTAGTATTCGAGCAAAGGATAGATAGTTTATCTACTTAAAACTAAGAAATAAGAAAAAAATTGAGAGAACTGTCGGATGCTAATAGGATAATCCCTGAGTATGAAAGCAAGTTTGCGGTAATGAGTCAGTAAATAGAGCGATTAAATGGAATATTGATGAAATATAATAAAGAGATAGTGCCGACCTTAGAAGAAAAAATGAAAATGGCAAATTATGAGAGAGAGGAGAGCCGCAAAAAACTTGGGGATTTAGAGGAAGTTAACAAAAATAACAAATAAATTCTAAACAGATTAAACATTGTGATTCGATAAAGAGATGAATACAGTAGAAAGATACAGGATTATTAGGCTCGCTTAGCTCAATTTTCAGGTTAAATTGAGCGTTTAACTGGTTTACTCCGTCAAAAAGCATAGTAATGTTCTAACTTTGAAGGCAAATTTAGGCAATCTCTTGCTTAAAACTAACAGCTTAATAAAAAGATAAAATAAATTTCATAGGTTCATCGCATCATTCCTGAATATTAGAGTAAAATCGCTCTTTTAAGTCAATAGGTTGAAAGACTAAACAGTCAGTTGAGAATGAAAATGGACGAACTAAATGCAGCCTAAAGTAAAATGAGAATGGACAGGCATGATTTCGATATTTTACAAAGAAAATGCAGTGAATTAGAGGGGCAAGTATCAGATTATAAAAATAACAGACTAGTCCTTGAACAGAAAATTGCATCACTCATATCTTAAAATGAGGAATTGAGGAAGGGAATAAGAGAATTATCTGATTTGAATCGACGGATAATGGAATATGAAAGTCGTATTGCACTGCTCAGCCAATAAGTAGAGAGGTTGAATGGTAATCTAAAAGCAAAATATGAAGAGTTAAATTCTGCTGAAAATATTTTTAAAAATTACAAAAGAGATGCGTAGAGCAAGTTGATGAATCTAAACAATGAGCTCTAATAATCAAGGAGAAGGGTTGGAGAAAATTACAATGCCACTGCTTCCAGAATAGCTGAGTATTAAGCCAAAGTCAGTAAGTTAACGCAGTAGATATAAAATCAAAATTATCATATTCGTTAAAGCACCTTTGAAATATAAAATGTGCAAAAGAAAGAGGCTCAATACCTAGCTGAAATTGAAAGGTTAAACAATACATTAAGATTGAAAGTGGAATAATGCACGAGATGGGAGCATGTTAATGGAGAACTTAAGTCTAAACTACACGCATACGAATAAAATATGGCTGGTTTCGGCAATGAACATGAAAAACTAAAGTCCTCCTATAGTATTTTGACTGAATAGTATAACAAAGCTAACAAGCATCTAGTGTAATATGAGCAAAGGTAAGCAATCATTAATTTAGCATTAATAAGTTGTATCAGGAATTTGAAAGACTTCAAGCTGTAATGCAAGAACAAAAAAAATAAAATTACTAACTCAAAAGACAATTGGATGAGGCAAATAAAGAAAATATAGAATTGAAACGCAGATTGCAGGAATGGTAACATTTAAAGCAGGAGCATTATGATTTGAAACTTAAATTACAATAAGCAGGAAATCTGTTTGAAATGGTATTCATTTATTAATGTAGAACAAAGTTCTGAGTGCCGAAATCGAAAGATTGCAAAAGATTCTTCAGACTCAAAAGGAAGATCTTGAGTAATTGAGGTTAAATTATTCCAACCAAGCTGCTCTATAAAAACGGATTAAAGAAGATATGACTCTCATGGTGATATTGTTTGCAGAAATCGAAAGTTTACGTATTCGAGTCAATGAGACTGAAAAGGAAATTGATATGGTTAGAAGGTCTAGCTTAGCTCCTTTTAAAGTATGATTACGATATCTTATCATATATTTTCAGATCCGATTTGATTAGAAATTATAATTCTACTTGAGAGCTTATATATGATATTACTAAATCAATTGTTGTTAATTTAAGTGGTCAGAATGGGCAACAATCAAACTGAGCAATGCTCTCAATGCAATAAAAATTGTAAACTGAAAGAATGTAGTCTTTGTAAGAAAGGTGTCTGCTAAGAATGCTTTGATTATCCTGTTCTTAATAATTATAACTAAAATGTTTTACTCAAAAATTTGGAATATGTGGCAGCGTGCAAAGAGTGCTTCATTTCCAAAACTGACTTGGATTTCACTAAGAAATATGAAATTATTGGTGATCAGAACAAAAAATAAATCCTATTTTTGCCTGGAGCAGGATCTTCCAGAAAAATGTTTCTTCCTCATGCCAAAGATTTGGCAAAAGATGGATATCGATGCATATTAATGGATCTACCAGGTCATGGATCTAGAATGGATGAGCCGTTAAATATTTAAACTTGCCTTCAAGCAATAAAATAGACTATTTAATAGACATGCCACTCGAAAGATCTCACTATAATTGGTGGATCTCTTGGGGGATATATCCTAATGTAGGTATTGGGAAGAGAACCGACCCTATGCACTAGAGCTATTGTGATGATGTGTGGACAAAATGTGGGTGTTAATAGAAGCAAGATAGCTTCTATAGGATTATGGTTTATGAATAAGTCTGTCGACCTTCTTTCCCAGGTGACTATGGTGAAAACTTTTATGAGTAGTGCTTCTGGTAATAAATATCTAAACAAACAATATCTTGATGAGTTCTTAAAGTCAGGGTCATACTTTAAACATGCAAAATAGAATATTATTCTTTTAAAGGCAGGCAACTACGAAGAAAGTTTAAAAAAGACTGCGAATCAGATTAAATTTCTGTTTATTAATGGAGAAAAGGATTATAGAGATTCAGAGAATATTTGGTTGACTGCAGCAGGAGATAAAAGTAAACTTATTGTGTATGAAAAAGTTGATCATTTTTTCTCTCATGATGATAGAACCTATTAAAGACTGATTTAGGATATTAAATCCTTCGCCGAGGCTTGAAACTTGATTGTTTTTAGATTATTAAACTATCTTCGTGCTAATTGACTCAAATACTTTTATCTGAATATAAATCTAATATAGCTTACGATCATTTCATCTTTCTGGACATAAACTTAGCTTCAGATTTGCTTTTGATAATTTACTTGATTTGTTCATTCATGGTGGCCAGTTCTTCCTTCTGGTCCTTAATCTTCACTTAGTGCTCTTCTAATTTCTTTGTGATGCCTTTAAAATTAATCGATTCGTCCATCTTTTTCATCTGTGTCGCCTTTTCTTTCTTCCTCAAGAGATCACTCAACTCCTTCTCATAATTTCTAATATTTTTCTTAAATTATTAATTCATCTTCCGGAGTTTATTACACTCTTAGATTAGTTTTGTATTTTGTGCAAGCACGCCGTTGATGTTTTCCTCACGCATTTCTTTATAGTTGACTGCGATGTCTTTTACCATTTTCAATTTTTTTTACATCCATCTTGCCTGTCTTTACAGTTACTCATTCACTTATTTGGTTGTATCCTGCTCTTCTCCTCCTTCGCGCTGCCCTTGAAATTCAGAGCTGGATTTCTAAGACTCCTCAACTAGTTTTTTTAATCTTTTGCCAATTGTCTTAACATCATCATCAGAATTGGCAATGGATGCAACTTGAGCCTTAAAATATTTCATCTTATTATCATTTGATTAGATCTCTTCCTCTGCCAGTTTTATCTCCTTCTCCAGTCCTTGAATCTTAACATTTAGCTGTTTTAACTCAAGGGCTTTATTTTAATTTTACTAACTTTCCTTAATGAGTTAATTAAACATATTCTTTAGATCAGATTATCTATTTCTTATTTTTTAAATCATTTCTGTTTTTTTTTCCTACAAACTTTGAATTTTGCTATCGAGCATATACCTAAAATTTTAAAGAGTTGTTTGCTCGTATCTGGCATTTTTACAAGTTTCCTATTTGCTTTAAATAACTTGCAATCGTTAAAGTAGCTGATGTTGCATTTTTAAAATCTCCTAGTCACTCTTTAAATTTTCAAAGCGAATGTCATTATGCTGTTTAAACAGTTTCTAAAATACCTCTTGCTGTTCTTCATCCTACTTTTTTAATTTGTTATACTCATCTGTGAGCTTTTCGTTTCTTGTTTATAGTTACTTGTTTATTCCTTTTACTTTTACTATCTCCTATTTTTTAGACCGAATTTATTGCTCTATTTATCTCTCATACTCCTTTTATTTTCGACTGAGTTGATTTGCAAATTAATCTGAATTCTTCTTTGATTAATTTAAAAAATTAGAGTATTTGATCTGCAGTTTATGACATTTTTCATAAAATTAAAATTTTGTTTTTTTCATTGATTTTTCATGATCTTTCTTTAACTCTTCAATTTCATCTGCATGCTTTTTATGCAAGGCTTCAATTTCATTGCGAATGTTCTCGTTTCTCTTCATTTCAAAATCAATTTTTTATTGATGATCCTTCTTCAATTTTTATATCTATTCTTTGTACCTTTTCTTTTAGATTTACAGTTTTTAAGTTAGTTACTGGTGTTCCTTCGTGGAATTTTGAATATATGAGTCCTTTATCTTTTTATTTGTCTACAGAGTTATTTTATATTACTTTTTGAGAGTTTCAATCTTTTGACGATAAATAATGTCCAATTTTTATTTTTAAAGTTTAAGCTTTTTTTCAGATCGCAATATTTCAAATTTCAATTTTTTAATAGCCTCATTCTTTTCTTCTATTTTATCAACTCTCTCTAGATACAAGTCATTGGCGCTTTGAGCAATTCTTTTCCTATCTTCAGGTTTAATCAAACAATATCCTTATTTCTTCTCTCTTTCATTATAAGAAACTAAGTTGAAGCACAGAATGGTGCCATCCTCTGACCCAGTAAAAATATACCCTTCATCATGAGAAGCACAAATACTTACAATTGGATAACTATGAGCAATGGTTTCAATAAATTATGGTTATTTTATTCTCACCTTGTTAGTGGATGTCAATTACAGTTCCAGAGCATTTTATATCATTGGCCATGCATAAATTCGGAGTGTGCCTTTGCTGGTACCTGCGAGAAGGGCTCCTTGGAGTGGACAGACTAAAAGCGAAGTAATATGACAATCAATAATTGGAAACTAAGCTATCAAATCCTTGCATTTATTCTTATAAAGAACCAAATATTTTTAAGTCGTTGCTCCAGCAAACAAATCAATTTCTATTTGTTTTTAATTTTTATCAGTCAGCGTAATTTTATTATCATAAGAAATACAAGTGTAAGCCTTGGACTGTTTGTGTTAGTAACCTTTTTTGTTGTGATAATCCTTATTATGAATAGAGTCGTATAGACTGAAACAATAGACGTATCCGTTCACACAAGTAGAGATTATTTTCGTATCATCATGAGAAATAGTGATGTCTTGCACATAATTTGCAAGGGAAAATAACTTCATTATTATAATATTACGTTCAAAGTTTAGTAATAGACTGAGTCATATATGAAGATATGTTACTTTTCATTAACCGCCAGGAAATGACCTCCATGACTATATTTTATGAGCTTGCAGTTAGGAATCTGAATATCTTTCAGCACTTATAAACGATCGTTCACAATTGCAAATACTTTAAATCCTGATGAAAAACTAACAGCTAAAAAGAGCCCACTGGGATGCTATATAAAAAAAAAAATACCATTGCAATAGAAATTGGTTCCTCACTAAAGGATTGTGAAATTAGGCCTTTTTTCTCATATCCTTAAATTTCAAAGAAGTTCCAAAGTTTGACAGTATTATCTTCGGAGCACGATCCCAAAATTTGTTTGGTAACTGAACATGAGAGGGAATTAACCTTTTTATTGTGAAAACCTGAAGAAAAGAAGAGTTCAAGCGAACTGATATCCGCATCAATGCGAGAGGTATTGATATAAAAGAAATTGAACGAACCAATTTAATTCGTTGTTACTATTGTAAAATATCCATCGTTTGAGGAGTTATAAATACGAATTATTTTTTATTCAGTAGTATGATCAAGTGATGGTTTTGAGACACTGCCTAGAGTGAGTGTTGCAGTAAAAGATTTATCCAGTTCATATATAGAAAGACATTTGTTTGTTCCCCCGACACAAAAACCTTTTCGAGTGGCTACCACACTAAATAACTCCTCTTTTTATGATAGAAAAATTGTTTGAACAAGAGATTAATTTTGAATGAGTAAAATTTTGTTTTTACTTGTGAGTACTATCAATAAGGGATTTTTTGAGTTATTTTGCCAAGAAAAATCATAGAATCTGCTTTACTTTTATATCTTCAAAGGAACTAATTGCTGATTCTATTTTAAAATGTTTTATTGAGGGTGTAATTCCCAAAGTCGAAGGTAATTTTTACCCATAAAAAGGACTGATTTTTGTTTCAACGGATGAAAGGAGAGGCTATCTACTGACACATTTTTAATGCATGTGCATGTGAGCAATTTTTATTTGCGATAATTGAAAATAATTGCGTGAGTATTTTGAGGTGAAATAAGCAAACATCCCACTGTCTTTTTGACTCTGTCAATAGCTAATTGAGTAATATTTCCCTTCATCCCTGTGCTCATAATCCTAAGTTTATTTTTATAGGGTTTTAGGGCGACAATAGAAGCAAATTTATCCTCTTTGTCAGAGGACTCTGCAAGATAAATTTTGACTGGGATAGAATTCGGCAGGTAAATTGGGTTGTTATCCTGATCAACATTTTTGCTTTTTTACTTGAATTTTTGATCCTTGGAAACTGCAAAAATCGCAGTTACATTATTGAAATGATTGGTATAAGAATAAAAATGTTCAGCTTTATCGGTAAGATCTTTGATGACAACTATGCTTCCGACCATAAATACGACGTACTTTTCGCCAACAATCTGTAATTGATTGTGAATGGGAGTCGAATTAATGCCAAATGCTGTATCCAAGCTAAGTTTGAAGGATGAAGACAGATCATTTTTCTTGTAATATCGTTTGACTTCTGAATTTTTTTATTAAATAGTCTTTAACAGTTTACGTGCTTCTTCTGATTCCATGTGGTATAGAAATTGTATATAATTTAAATATCATCATACAAATCAATAGAAAGCAATAATAGCTTTATCGTTTATTCAATTATTGGTGATATTGATATCAATTTTCCTTAATCACTCCTTATAAAATCAGTTTTCATACTCATTTAATCATCATTTATCATGTAATTCCTTAATGGAAAGTAGATTTGACAAATTTATTCAAATATTTTTGAATTAATTTTATATTTGAAGCAAAGGATATGTGGATCTTCATCATAGCTTTCGTAGGACTTATAGGATGGCTCCTTTATAAGTATGGAGTCTTCAATGCCACTGAAATATATGAAGATAAACTCTTTCATCCTCATTTGCTTTACTATTCTTATCGAGGAAAATCTCAAGATGTTGGCAAAGAATTTGATACAATAACAAGTTACTATAAAGATCACTTCAAAATTTCAAGTTTCTTTGGTATATACTACACTTGTCCTTCGGATGATGAATGCAAAGCTGTCTTGGGTATCTTAGTCAATTAGGGATAATCCAATAAAGTGAAAGATTTCCTCGAAAGTCATCCTTTCAATGAAAAAAGAATAGGGTCTACAAAATATTTAGGATTAACTTTTCCTTACATTAATTTTCTTTCTTTTATTCTAATGAAAATAAAAGTAATCCCTCAATTCAAGAAACTAATTACTGAAAAAGAACAGAAACCTTTTGATGGCATTATTGAATTGTATCATTTCGCATCTGAGTCAAATAAAAGAATTGAGCTCGTACATCCTCTTTAAAATGCGGAGAGTTTCATGCTATTTGAAGAAAAGTGATCTTGATTAAATTTAAAGTCGCATTCATTATCAATGAATATCCATTATACTATTAATTTTACTATAATTGCAGCTATGCTCACTTGAAAATATCTTAATTTGTATTATAAATAAACAACCACGCTAAATCATTCTTAATCACACGAAGAATCACCAGGTTTCGGCATGTTTTCCATTGCTTACTGCAACTTTTGTTCCAGAACTAATTGAGAGTGCTCATCGAGATGATTTTACCTTGCAAATTCGCTCACTAATTCAGATATTCTAAACTGATCCTACTCATAAACTAATATTTTTTTGGTAGTACCACTAATGTTAACATCCACATCAAATAGAATTTATTTTTCCTGTTTCGATGTTTGACTAACTGATCCTTTACTAAAGCGTGGATTTTATTGTTTTTTTGTTAGCTTTTATCCGCGCTCTTCAATAACTTTCTTTTCATTTCTCAACTGACGACCCATCACCATTCTGGCAAGTGCCTTATCAACATCCTTAATATCGAGATATGATTTTTTGGTTGATTTTGGCATGGGAGTATATTGCTTCTTGGGGGTTATTGGTATTTTAAATTCTCTTTGGCTGGCCGATGATTGCTCTTACAAATTTGAAAATAGTCCTGTCATGTTTAGTTTATTTCCTTACGCCTGTTTGGCTCTAGCCTGCTCATAAAGCTACTGGCATTTATCGTTTCCCGTTGTTTAATTAAAATACTCATTGACATACTTTTGATAATTAGGCTGGAACGTGCATTCAGGATCTTTTTCATTGAGCTTAAGTTCCCTTAATTTTTCCTTCTCTAAAGTTTGACCCATATTATAAATGACCAAGAAATCACTATGAGTAAGCCCTTGATCTGATATTTGAATATTAATATCGTTTTTAGAGAAGATATCATTAGCTCTGTCAATCATTTTGCAGCGATACTTTTCAGCAAGACCCTAACTATCAGGATTGATTGTGGGCTTAAAATTATTTTAATCTTTTGTGGGTGTTTTGCTTAGTCTCTTGGAATAATCATTAAATAATCTGTTTCGGAAGAGACGGTCGAAGTATTGATGTAATTATCGACCTTCATCCTCACGAATGACAATTGCATCAACAATCTATTCATCATTGATGTCGATATTAAAGATACCAGCTAATGCTAATAAAAAGACGTAGAGATTAAATTTAGTGACTGTGTATTAAGCAAGATATGAGTATGCTTCTTTTATGAGTTTTCTTTCCTCCTGCACCAGCATATTATTAACTTCATTATGATATTTTGCATAGCCTAATTAGCGTAAAATTAACAGGAACTCCTCCTCGTTATAGGTTCCCTGCTCATTGAGCGACAATTTTTTTAGAGCATTTGTATAATCTTTTAAAAATTTGTGAGCTGCATATCTTTATTTATTAATGTTTTTTGCGATAACGTGCTCCTATTTTTCAGGAAGCTAGCATTGCTTTTAAGCTCGTCTTCGAGCATCGTCATAAAGTATTTCATCAATCGGGCGATTTCTTACCAGTTTTTCTCCTCTCTCAGTAATCTTTGGAATATGATTATAAACAATAGGCGACAACTCTCTGTCCTTATCCTTTAATTTATACAGCCGTTCATGAACATTCTATTTATTTTTGGTATTTTTTTTAGTATTTATTTTGGGGGAAAAAGTCATATCCTTTTTGTTTTACTATTCAATTCTTTGTTTCAGAACTGCTCTTTTTTCATCAACTTTGCTTTGATGCTTCTATTGACTATCTAAAAACTGTTTCAAATTCCTTGCACTTTTGCTTTTGCTTCTATTAATCTGAGGCTTGAAGGTGCAATCTGCCATGGCTCTATCTTCAAAGTGATTTTTCATACTATCAATTTTTTGTTTTTTACATAACATGTAGTGTGTTGTTTTGTTAATAAAATCTTTAGGAATATGCTTTTTTGGGGTGACATCATGTGGATGGGGACCATCAATGTTCGAAGTAAATTTAACTTTTTGTTGTTTGTGCCTTTTTGTTATGTGAGATGGCTCTTATTAGAACTCACATGGAATCTCTTCGAGGTCTTCATCAAAATCAATGGGTTGAACTTGCATATGGTAACGACAAATGAATAAAAAATATTATTAAAATAACGATAAAAGTACAAATATTGAAGCACTTTTAATAATAAAAATAATTAAAGGATGATTTTCGTCAATCAATTTCAAAAATAAATTTCAGAAGTCTTTTTATCTCTATTAACTGATCTCATATTTTAATATATTTATTTATCAATTTTATTTATTTAAGCATCTATCAATCATGCCTTGGTTAGCTATTTCATCGATTTTAGGAAAAGTTATCTATTTTCCACATATTTGCAGCATTCAACCAGCTCAAGAGTTGCTTATTTCCTTTCCTCATTATTTTTACAAATCTTTTTTAGTTTTGGCAAAAAGTAATTGGCAACTCTCAATAAGGGAATTTTTCTCAATTTAACATACTAAATAAAAAGGGCATAGTTTTCTGCTTATTTGCTTTATGGAGACAATCCTTTCTCATCTTCCATGATCTTTAAAAGCTGAGCTGATGCGGTGCAGTATCTTTTAAATATCTTAATGGAAAAACTAAAGAGCTCATTCTAATTTGTAACATTGTAGGTAGCCACCAATTTACTACTTATTATTTCCTCAAGAGTCAATAAATTGGGAGGAGTCTCTGTTTGATTTCCTAATCCTTTTCGCCAAAGTAAACACCTTAAATATAAGTTATCATTAAGAGAAATGACTTAATCATGTAAAATGTTTAGTTCTTCCAAACACTATAAATGATTGGGCAATATTTCAATAATAGTCTTTTGGACCATCATTTTGTTTGCAAAGAGGTTTATATCTATTTTAATTTTATTATCCTAAAATTATATCTGTTATTGGTACTATAAAAATTTATCCTTGATGAGTAAGCTTATTATTGTGGAGATATGGGTGTCTTGAAGAACCCTCAGCAGGCTATTTTGGATGTGTGACCACTATTAATTTGTTTTTGGATTCACCATTTGGATATAGGTTTTAATACACCTCACAGCTGAAAACGAAAGGACGTTGTATTTACCAATAATTAAGGATTAAAACCATTGAACAATGTTGCAATATTTATTGATCACACTCCAGTTCAAAGCAAAACTGATCGTCTTTTCGGAGATCGCCAAAGTTGCAGGAGTGAAGCATTCAATTTTATTAAATATTTTTAGCATTATTGGTGATAGATCGTTTGCTGTAAAAACGCATTCTCCTTTAATTTTGAAATTGAGTAGTCTAAACAAAATTTCAATGATGTATTCGTGACATTCATAAAAGAGATATTGCACTATGGTATCGATTACATGCTACAGCAGCGCTTTAATCTATTTCTTACATATCTCCTCATTGTTATCCTCTATTTTAATTGAAGACATTTTTATCTCACATATGAGTTCCAAAGAAAACTTGAGAGTGTTTAGGGCTTATGTAGATAGTTTGGTTTCCTCAGGATGGATGAGATCAAGACACAGTTGCACTAAATCTGAATAGAACTATTCACAATTCCTCATCTTTTAATGACCAATTTTCTCAACTATAGTATAGATTTGTTGTCTATACTCCTTGACTCTTTTTTTCATGAAAGCGAAAATGACTCTAAATAATTAAATTCTTACAGCCAAGATTTGTATCCCAAATCATAATGGTGGAGTATCGTCATGCTAATACAATTTACTACAAAATCACTTACTTCTTTATTTTTATTATTCAGCAGATTCTAAAATAATTTCCAAAATTCAGGCTATGAATTGTTGGCCCAATTCTACCCAATTTTCGGTAGTTTGAGAAGCTTAGCAAATGATTGTTTGATCATATCGGTGATTGATATGCAAATTTCAGGAGAGGTGTTTTCTAATTGCTGGGTAAAATTAATTAAGTAAGGCATAAAGTCATCCACAATGCGCACAAACTTTTTAAGATTTAAGTCCAACATCTAAAAAAATTTCTGAAGCATAAAAAGCGATTAATTTTTGAGTTACTCTCGTCCAACCACTAAGACTGCAAGCATAAGTTTGTTGAAATATGTTTATGATTTAGAGCTGCAGGAAAGTAAGCAGTGCTCTATTTTCTAGACTGACACCTCTTCAGAAAGAAGAACACTACTTTAAACAATTTGTTTTGACTCAATGCGACGAAGGATAGTATACAAAGATGATAGAAAGTGGATAATTGTTGACCAATCTTGGACAAAGAACGCTTGCTTTTCGATTAAGAGAATTGTGCCTGTAACAACTTTTAGCTTTATTTCGTCGAAGGAAGCTGAGGGAAACTCTTTGATTGAGGAATACTTTATCAAAAGAGATATCCAATTTGAATGAGAACATATTTGCAGAAGCTATTCGATCAAAGTTAAAATTCTATCAGTATCATTAATAAGACCAGTTTCCAACAGATATGAAATCGGAATTTGAAGAAGAGAAATTTGACTTGCAATTACTTCCAAATAAGAACGGCTGCAGCAGTAAGTAAAGTATACTTTGGTGTTGCCAACTGTAAATGACTGTTTGGTCTCCAATGCATATATGTGCAATTGTTCAATTTAATTTTCAGGATATTATTTCTCTTTCAAGAGTTCTTTCTTAAAATCATCATATGTGTAATTTTTGGTGAGAAACTATAGCCACTGTAGCACCTATTTTTATTTGAACTCTTTTTAAACTTGAACTAACGCATCAATGTATTTTTTGACTCCAATGGATGTCATTTCTATCTCATTAAATAGTTACTTAAAGGAATGAAATGAAGTAAATCCAGCAGTCCCATGAGGACGTCCTTTTTATGCCGAGTTATTAATTTTTTCAGAAATATTTAAAAGAGATCTGTTCCTTTTTCGCAAAAAAACAATTGATCTATATTGTCTTTGCTTAATCCTTTTAAATTCATTAGAATATCAACGATTTATTAATTACTATCCAAACCAACCAAATTGAGATTAAACAACGTCTTGAGACCGCTCGTCCAGTGCTCATTAAAGCGTATGACAAACTGCTCAAGATTCATCTTTTTTTGTTTGAGTGTGACAATTTCAGCCACTTCGATCGTCTTTTGCTCATATTTCCTATATTCGTTCAATCCCATCGCTAGAATGATAAACAAGCTTAAACAGTGATTTTTAATCTATTTCTTTTACGCACCAGTAAGATGAGCAGCGTGGATGAATCTATCTTGAGTTATTTTAGCCACCTCAAATAAACTTTTTTAAATGATATTCTCCTTATTCACTTCGCAGTCAAAGTTTATATAGAGCTGAATGGTCGTCTTTCCATGCTCCATTACTCTAGCCAATGCCTTGAACACCATATTGAGGAATTTAAAAGAGGGTTTTTTATCTTATAGTACCTTTAGAATATACTACCTGAAAAAATATTAAACTGAAGAAAGACATTCAAAAAGCCAATATTTTGCAAGGTGAACCATGAAATAATAGATGTGCTAAAACGAAGATTCATTTCTGTAGAGAATTATCTTGCTAAGAATGTTAGGAACATGCTTACCCAGAAGCTGTCGGAATTTATTCTTGGCTAACATGAAAAGATGAGGTTTTTAGAGAAGATTGGTGAGAACTGAAAAGACAATAGACGATTCATGAGTTTATAAAAAAATAAGTAACTCTTGAAATGAATTATATATGGCTTCCCAAAGAGTAACAAACTGAAGATAATGCTTATATTGTTTTTCAGCTACTTATAGATGCTTTTTCTTACACTCCATTCCACAGAGACTCGCTCTGGTAATCCGACAATAATGGTCAGCCGGTTATCGGCACATAACACAGTTTCCATATCTACCTCCCTGACTTTCAATAATCGAGAGGTATTCGTTCATGTACTTAGAGATGAGATCAGTTAAAAGATTGTTTTCATCAAGAGCATTTTTAATTTATTTATCAAGCCGTTCTGTTCTGAGAGTGACTGTAGGAAAAGATCGGATTTAGTTCTCATTATAATAGCATATTTCTTAAAAGACATAAAATCTAAAAGAGAAATAATTGAAAAGGACTGAATTGGTCAATTACTGTGGGTATTGAATGGCGATCTCTAACAAAATTGACAGTATGGGCTCCGCAATAAGAAATTCAAGCACCTTAAGTATCAATTGATTAATGTTGTTATTTTTGTAGTGGATATTCATCTTGATAAGATCGATGAGCTGATGACGAATCTCTGTCTTAATTTCAGCTGCTGGCACCTCCTTCACTCCTCCCTCCTAAATTACGTAGTTTTAACAAAGGTTGGGATGATTTAAATCTATGAACTTCATCTGGAAGAGCTTCTAAATAATGAGAGATGTACTAATAGATAGCTGAGAGAGATCTCCACTGCCTTGGGAGATTTTGCATCTAGACCGAGCTTAAATACAATCAGTTATCGAGTAAGAATAACTCGGTCTGACTTTATTGATTTCGCAAGGACCTCCAAATTGAGCATGGACCTGATAAAGCTTTTGTATTTCTTATTAACATTGACCTAGATCTTCTCTTCAAACTCGATGAGTAGATTCACAAATTTTGACAATTCACTCATTATTAATTATAACACGAAATATCAAAGTTAAAATGGTCATTGATTGCAGATATTTATCATTACTCTTCAATTTTTGGACTTACTAATATCAAAGGGCATAGCAATCAAATATTTTATCATTTTCAATTATTAATATATCTAATCAGTCAGAATATGGACTACGACTGGTACGAGTTGAACAACAATAAATATCGATTTAAGGCTGATGTCTTTTCTGAGAATATCTTTGGCAAAAGGTTCAACAGACTCAATCATGAGTATATGCTGATTAGTGTTGCTTCTTTCGGAGGGCCTATTGCCGTGACATCTGATAAAACCAAAATCCTAACGTTACGCGAAGATGATCCCTCAATATAAAACATTTGTATCTTTTCCAACGAAGGCGATATCATCCAGCGCATCAAGCTTGCTAATCCTTTCCAAAATGTTATTGTGTGCCTAGAGTTTATCAAAGATGAGTATCTTCTTGTGCTCTTCCAAAAGGGAGATATATGGCTGATCAATCCTCACTCTGCGGAAATTAAAAAGCTCAATGCAATCGGCATGCTATAGGGAGAACTTTTTGTAATGGGCAAAACATTCGATAATGGTTTCGCAGTGTAAACTACTCTTCGGAGATTTTTATTTGTCAGAAATGTTTTTCAGCCGCAGCTTAATGAATTTTTTAATTGTGATCAGTAGCTCAAAAAAACAGATCAAAAGCCTTTCTGGAGAGTATTTTCGCCTAAAATGATCATCTCTGAGAAAGTAGAACTTCATATTACCCATCCCTCGGCTGGAATCATCCAGGTTGTCGAGGGAGATGGAAAAAGAATATTTTATAACCAAGAGAAGGGAGGACATATCGTAGAATCCAAACTACCTCACCTTAAAGCCATCAAATTCATTTCAAATCTTTCTCCAAACAATAAATATATTGCCTATTTTTCAGCCTAACCCCTGTTTAAGGATAATCCTACTACTCAAATTCCACAAGACAGGAGGGCGCCTCCTCCCCCCAGAGTACCCTATGGGTTCGCTTATAGACTGATTATAGCACCGTCAATTAGCTCCGATTCTTTGGAGGGAAATAAATTTAAACTGCTTGAACTGCCATTTGTGAAATAGGGTACTCACATAAACCTGGATCAGCAGCCTATTGATGTGAAATGGTGTGGCAACAGAGCAGTAGTTATTCAATTCCAAAATCAAGAGCTTTATCTGTGCTCCATCGCTGGAGACATAGTGAAAATTGAAAAAGACAGAGGAGAAAAGGAAAAATGGTCATTTTTAAAGGAATAACTGGATGGTACGAGAATCATATCCAAAAAAGACAACAAAATTCTTAGAGAAATACCATCCGCTTTTGCCTCAGTGTTCTAATCCTTTTCTTAAGAACCTGGAGCACTTTTAAGAGCAGCTTACATTGCTTTCTAGGATTAGTAGCCTCTTCAAGATGATCAAATTAGAAAATAAAAAGAAAGACTTGCAAAAGGAGTTGATCAATGCTTAGCCTCGGCTCGTTTCGATTTGAACTTCTAAACGGTGTCCCAATTGATGAGAGGTACTTTATTTATAACTCAGCTGCCGCCTATGGCAAGGCTTTTCTTCCTCCAAATATGGTGAGCAACAACGATATATACGAAACAACCAAATTGCTTCGAATTTGTAATCAATTACGGTCTAAATTAATGCGATTTATAACCTACTAACAGCTAAAACAGATGGGAGATGAACAGTTGCTTAAAATATTGTTAAGGTATCAGGAACACTACCTCGCTTTTGAAATTTATAAATACCTCAAGAAAGACCAAAACTTCAGGGTTAAAATCTATACTGATTGGGCGTGCTGTAAAGTCCAGAATCAGGAAGAAAGCGAGGATTAGATCTGCTAGAGTATCAGAATGAAATTATAAAATGAAAAAGGCATATCTTTTACTGAAATTGCTCATCGCTCCATCGAAATAGGTAGAAGTGAGTTGGCTATGAAATTGCTAGAGTTTTAACCCTCTTTAGCTAAAAAAGTTCCCCTTCTTTTATGGATCGGTAATAGAGAAGATCTTTCAACATGTCATAAGTTTTACCAAAAGAGCATTTAAGAGGCCCTTAAATCTCGAGACTTGAATCTTCTTTACCTGGCTATAAAGAGAATAATTGCCTCTCAAAAGTTAAGTGAATATGAAGTCTTCGAGTTATTCTCCAAAAACATTGAAGGTATATACGCCTTAGTAAACTACTATAAAATGTTTGACAGAGTCAACCTGATTAAATACTATGATTTTCTTAAGTTGAACGAAGCAAAAATAATGGAATTCATTAGGATCGCTCTTGCCTCTCAAAAATATTAAGACATGCAAAAATTGCTGTATTCTGTATCCCAGTATTTCTAAAATTTCCAGTCAAATTTATAACATTAGTGGAGAAAAACCGTCTTCAAAAAGCTTTTTTAAAACTTCAACCAATTTTTAAAGCACAACTCGACTGTTAAATACGTCAGTGACAAGATGAAACCAATCACTATTGGAAAGCAATTGTAAGTCTTTATGCTGAAGGGAGATCGGGATGCTGTTGATGACCTTAAGAAGTAGTATGATATTTCAGATAAGAGAGTCATTATGACCAAAATAAGATCTTTAATAGAGAACAAAAAGTGGGAGGAAGTGCATTTGTTCGTTGAGAGACATCAGAAGGAGTTTAAGATACCAGCTGAGTTGATTGCTGATTTGCTGATGGAAAAGGGAGAGATGATTTGGGCGATGAAGATGATGGCTAAAATGCCACCAAAGAAAAAAGACGAGCAGTATCTATTATTGCAGAGAATAGGCAAATACAAGGAAGTGATCGACCTAGCTGCAGATCGCAAAGATGTAGAGGCACTTGAATAAATTCATGCTACACTACTTGACCCGACGCTCCTCGGATACTGCAACGAAAAGATGAACCTCCTCAAGCGCAAGTGAGATAGATGATTAGTTTATTCAATATCATAAGCAATTCTATTCTGTTGTTCTATCATAAAATGGCTCCATGTGGTTTATTATAATTAAATGAGCAGTCCTAAAATCAACGTGGTCGGCATTATTTATCAGAATAACTTTGGCTAGAGATATTTTTCTAAATATTATACCAAGCACTGCACGACTAACGTAACCAAAGGGGCCTACAATCTTAACAGTTTTGACGGGCAGCGTAAATTCGAAAATGGACTGTTGGATAAGGTCAAAAGAATGAATGTCATTTCTAAACTAAAACCTGAGCAAAGTACACTTTGATTAAATCAGATGAGATCTTTTCGTTTGGTGACTTTACCATTCTGTTTAAAGTAATTAACTAGTTGCAAATATACTTGGTTTGCGATGAGGAGGAAAATTATTTTGTCATGGAAAGGGTCATCAACTGCATCGGGCAGGTCCTCGCAATGGTTACTAAAGAACCGTATGTGGGGAAAGCAATCTATGATAATCTCGACAGCATTTTTCTCGCAACCGATTAGATTATCGATGAGGGAATCATCACACACCTGGATTCAACTGTCATATTTGACCGCATGAAAATGAGGAATGCCAACGAAATTGGTAAAAAAACTGAGGCAAATAAACCACAACAACAGCAAACAGGTGGAGCATTTTCGTCTTTCTTCGGATTCGCCAAAAGTTCCCTGCAGAAAACACTGAATTTGGGTTGATATGCATCTTCAAAAAGTTACCGAATACGTATACAAATAATTGCAGACTCGATCTGTCAATTTGCAAAGTTTAATTTCCTAATTGATTAAATAATTTGGATTGAATTGATTGTATGTATAAATATTTTGTGAAAAAGAATCGGATTAACGTTCTAAATAATGGATAATAATAGATCATATATTTATACTCTTTCAAGATTTCCTTTCAAGTTAAGCTTTTTTAAACACTTGCTAATAAATTTATAAATAGCATATGCTCGAATAAAAGAAATAGATTGACCAAAATTTGGCATAGACTTGTATTAGTGCTGATCCATCACAATTATATCCGCAAATTTCATAGCCAAGTTAATATGAGAAACCCAAGTATTGTGCTAATCGTTTCTGCCTGTGCAGATCAAAAAATAAAGATTAGGTTTTAACAAATTACAGAAATAGATTAGGGATGGAATTGTTTCCGTCTAATGTATATCAAATTGAAACAACCCAATCATAGTGCAGTGATTAATTTGAGTCACTGGATAGCATCAATAATTCCATAAGATAAATCGATGTAAATCAGCAAATTATTGTTGTCCAAGAGGAATATTAAATTAAAACATCAGTTCTCCCTGAAGGTTCTGATCAGAACAGCCAATCATCAAACTAAATAAAAAATTTATAGACTTAGCATTAATCAGTCACATAATCGTAAAATATGTTTAAAAAGGAAAATATTAAGTTCGATCATATAAAAAATAAGCTTACTGTTATAAAAGTGAAAGTTAACCAGTTTAAAGAGTTATTTCATAAGTTATAAAAGGATCTTGAGTAATTTAAGTTGAAGGTTAAAATAGATTACTAAAATCTGAAAGAAGCTTTGTTAAGGTACTTTGAAGTATAAATATTATCGAATCTAAAAATGCAAGAAAAGATATTTCTCCAGAAGTAACAATTTGATAATATTCTCAAGCAAGAGGTTTCGAGGGAAAGTAATAAGAATTGTTAAAAGTTAACTAAAATGCAATTATAAATTGATATATTATTATAGGAAATTGTAAGAGTGAAAACGGCTGGGGAACAATCTATATTGGCATAAAAAGACAAAATGAAAATTATCAGCAGATAGCTATAAGAACTAAAATAACGGTTAATCAAAAATGAGCTGCAAAATGATGTATTAAGGAAGTTAATTAAAGAAAAAGAAAGGGAAAATGATCAAAAAGATTTGAAGATTAAAAAATTAAGATGTAAAATTTAATCGGAAGTGAAGCAAAAATTAGAAATTCAACATCATCAAAGGTCATTAGGAAAATATTCAGAGAATAAGTACAATACAAAAGGTAGAGAAGCCGGTATTATGTTAAGATCATCCAAGCCCTAAGATTATTAAATTAAATCCGAAAAAAATGACAACGAATAAGTCTTCTTGAATTCTCATTAATTAAAATAAATACTTTAAAGTCTGTAAGTTCAAGTAGATGGTGATTAATTTTTCTCTAAAGTGAACCCAGAGATGAAAATAGCGACCAGTAAGGAACGCAGTTGCTCGGCTTAAGATAAAACTCGAAAAAAAGAGAATGATTGGTGTGGCAAAATGTAAAAATTGTTTGAAATCGTGTCTATTGGGAATAATAAAAACAGCAGGTACTCTGATGACTCTAATATATTTAAAGAGCGTCTTAAAATAATTAAATAGTTTCAAAGCGACAACAAAAAAAGAATAATTGAATAGATCAAGGCTCACCATACTCAAGACCGTTTTAGACTATTGTACAATTTCAAAAAATACGAAAAATGTTCAAAGATGACATAAATTGAATAAAAGATAATGAAATTAAAATCATAATAAAGCCGTCCCCCTTCACTGATTAAAAATTGATGTTTTCCAAATAATTGATTACTAATTATTCTACCATTGTTGATGAGAAGATAGCTTAAATTTAGTGCGTAAATGATGACAAGTAAGAGATATTAAGTATAATTTAACAATATACTTTTATATATTAATCTTAATTTTAAATAATTTATTGAAATAGGGAACTAGATAAAAAGAAGAGAGTTCTTTTGAGAGAAAACATTATTTAGAGATAAATGTTTAAGAAATGACAGCTTGGTCGTGTAGATCAATGGTAGATCGCAAGATTACGGGTCTTGAGGTTGTGGGTTCAAATCCCATCACGATCGTATTTTTAATAATAATCTTAATTCTAAAACCAATTATCAATTGGCATGGAAATTGTAGAGTAGTGAAAGAAGAGTCCTCGTTCTCAATCCTTTTAATAAATAATAATAATAATATAAAGAAGGTTCTATAAAGAGAATATTTATTGTTTTACAATCAATAGAAAATATTTCTTCTTATTGGCTTGCATTGTAGCATTAATCATAAGCCCTACCAATATAACTCAATAAAAATAATTAAAATCAAAATATCTTAATTTAGAATGTCATTCCAAAACTCCATCGGATAGGACGGGTATTTTTAATGAGATTTCAGAAGTATCAACATCAACGTTATCCCCAGCTTTGGACATATCGTCAATGTGCAAGAGACAGAGAAAAACAAAGTGGTAATAGTCCCATAATTTAGGTCTATGATGTCGAGCAATGGAAACAAAGAAAAGGAGCACTTCATGTCCGACCAAAAGATTTTGATCCTAGCAGATATGCCTCCTTCAGTGTGCGAGAAGCTGTTGAAGAACCTGTCAGCAGTGAACAAATTCATGACTATGTCGAAAGATCCAGACTCAGTCGCAAACTTGGCTTTTGATCATCGTTCATCAATATATAAATCACTCAATGTATATTGAAATGAAGCTAGTTCTCGCTTCATTCGAAGATTAGCGATAATTGTATTTTTAAAATTCATCACAGTAAACTCAAATTATCAAAGAACCAACCATTTCATAAGGAGTTTGTTTAACTTCATCAAAATATACTTTGTGAATATACTTTCATGGCTATGAATGTGATAACTGAATAAAATTTCTGATAACAAATGGGAAAACATCAATTTAGGAAGAGACGAATATCACTCAGCTCCACCATCCGGAATACTTGAGAAGATCAGTAACAGTATCTAAACTTTTATTCAAAACTGATTTTTCATATTTCTTTTCAATTTTATGACTATTCATCTGATTGGTTTCTGTCTTTTGATCAATTTGTTTCTTCATATAATCGTTGAATTAGCTTTTATTCTTAACAATTTTCTACATTTCACTCAGTTCTTCTTCCATTGTTTCAATATCGTCATTATTTTAGAATTTGATCATCCTCATTCTGATTATTTTTTCTTATAGTTCATCGATATCTCTCTCCATTTGAAAGCTCATGCTGTAACACTCTGAAATGGAAGTGGACAGTGCGTCAAAATGTATTTTATTTTTCGGTATTTATAAGTTGTGATTACTCTCCAAAAACTCACCGATATCTTTGATAAGATTTTCAATTAATAAAATTTTAATTTTGTTCCTAGCAGGTAGCCGAGTTATTTCCTTCAGTTTGTTCTTGTATTGTTTTCGGGCTTAGTCCATTTTACTCGATTGGATTAATATAAATATTTAAAGTCAATCACAAGATAAACAAAAGCTTATTTATTTTATAATGATGAATAATTTAATAATTTGGCTTGTGGGCAATCAATGATGGAGGTTGTCAATCCATTGTTCAAGAACTCTGTCCTTTCCGAGGTGGAAATTAGCCTCAATAAATTTGTAGTATTCTTTTGATCGCTCCATTCCAAAAATTTCCTTCATTTCAATTAAAAGTTCTCCCTTTTGACGGAGGATTTCGGTAGACTCTTTCTTGAATAGAAGAGAAGGATTAATAATTTCAGATTTTTAGCTCACATTTTTGGGGACTTCTTTTTCCTCTTTTTTCTCTTCTTTTTTGGGGGCTTAAACTTTAAGACCTTCTTTATTGTCTTATCTTATTTCAATGCCTTTCTCATAAATTAAATCCATCAGTTCTGGATATCTGAGCTCATAGTTTTCCTCAACAAAATCTGTGTAGAATTCAGCTGGTTTTCCAAAGCTTTTAGACAATTTACCACATCTCCAGGCAATAAATCGCTTCTTAAATTCTTCATCGGAAATATGAGTAAGCTTGGCATATTTTTTAAAAAGCTGTCTTGGTCTCAAAGATTAATTTTATTAAATAAAGCGTGAGTATTGTTCAGGTTTTCCTCCAAAAATAAAGGACATACCTTGAAATTTCATTTAATATTAAGATTTATCCACCCCGTTTCTTTAACAAGATTTTTTGCTTCGCTCACAGCTTTTTTCTTTGTGGCACTCATGTCTCCTTTTTCCCCACCAGCACCATTTACTATCTTCTCTTTTTTAAAGGCCTTTCTCATAAAGTAAATCCATGAGTTCTGGATATCTGAGCTCAGAGTTTTCCTCCACAAAGGTTGTGTAAAATTCAGCTGGCTTTCCAAAGCATTAAGATAATTTATTACATCTCCAAGCAATAAATCTCTTTTTAAATTCTTCATCAGAAATATCATTGAGCTTGGCATATTTTTTAAAAACCTGTCTAGGTCTCAAATGTTAATTTTACTAAATAAAAGCTTAGTATTGTTCAGGCTCCCCTCCAAACATAAAGGACATACCTGACATCTTTACTCTGTAACTCCAATGACCTTTTCTTGGGCAAGATCTTGATCTATTAGAAGATGAAGAACGACCACGATGACCATGATGATCTCTTCCTCTGAAAAGTCCTCTGAAGCAATGTCTAAAACTTTCCTGCTCTTCCTCATCTTTCTTTTCAATAATCTTTTTGACTTTCAGCAAATTATGCTGATGATCAATGGTTTGTTAACAATTTTAGCAAAGACTAAATTGAGGGCAAGAGGGGCATTAGTATCTTATTCCAGCAATGGGCTTTTTAAGGCAACCTTTGCATTCATAACCTTCATGAATAATAGACTAATGAATAACTTATTGAGGGTGAGCAAGCTGCTCTCGAATACAAGGCACCAATGCTTTGATTCTCTCATCAACTAACCTAGCCACTGTTTAACTCATATATTTTTCAATTTTCTCCCATTTTCTTTTTCTCCAAGGGCAGTGCCCTTATTCGTGTTATTCTTTCACTTCTTCTTTTTTTTATTAAACAGCTATATGAGGTTCAACCTTTAGTTATTCAATTTTTGGCTTTTCTTCTTATTTAGCATGAATTTCTTCAATTTTTTCGGGAACTTACTATTCCTTTTATTCTTTCTATACAAGCTGAGCAGTTATCTTAATTTCCTCCTAAACTTTTTTTTCATCCAATTTTTTTTCTTCAACATTTCCCTCCACAAAAATTTTTATAATTTCCTAACCTTAGTTGACAGCTTGCATAATTTATAGATCATCCTCTTATGCAATAGTAATATTATCTCCATCTCCATCCACATAGTACAGATGGATTGTGTCTTTAAGAATATGGAACTCAGTCTGAACGAATTAAATCAGCTTCTCTAGGGTGTCAATGGAATTTGCCACCTTGGAAGCATCTTTATAATTGACTTCTAGTCTCATGAATTAAAAGCTCTTCAAATAAATAAATAATGGATTATATTAATTTTGAATGGATCTAAATGAATGTTTAGATATATGGATAAATTCTGATGCTACCTCAATAATTTATTTTATTTTGCAATTACTCTAATTAACCAAATTCAGCATATCTTTAATAACTGCATTCAACAAGCTTTGTTGAAGTGATCAATTTTTACTAAGCGTGGATTGTCTGTAACCTGGAAAGAAACCTGCTATAAAAAACAGGGGGCTTGGCAAGTCATAAGCTTATATTAGCATTTCGTCTATCCTGCAAATATTTATAGAGGCAGAATTAACACAAATGCTTTCAACAATCTTATTATTATAAATAATTGATTAAATTAAATCCTTTTCAAATGGAAAAACAATTCAGATTGAAATTGGAAAATATTTCAAATAATCTTTTTCTAAGCTATGATTTTGGTTAGGTTTTTATGCTCTTTCACTGCTTAGAACATCTTTTTTCTTGATGTAGTTGAGGTATCATCTTTCTTTTGAGGGGAAATAAACATAATGGGGCTCATTTATTTGTAAGATGAACGCTGATTGAGTTCTCGCGGTGTAAAAGTACTCTAAACTATTATTGAACGAGGAGAAAATCGCGGACCATTGGGAATCCTGTGGTCATTATACTTTTATGGCGACAATTCCATTTTCTTACTCTTTTGCAAAGAAGTCCGCTTTTTGATATTCGGAGAAAGCTCTCTATCTTTTGAAGTATTTTAACCGCCTAAGATTTTATAGTTAAAATTAAACAAATTTGTTAAATTAACTGTCATCTCCGACATTTTCTTGTATACTTCACCAAATTTAAAGGGATAAGATCTTTTCATTTAGGGGGTGATAATCTGATCCAATTTGGCAAGATTCATGAGCACGCTATGATTTAAGGCAATGTGTTCATCCAATGTTCTTTCAGATATTTACTTGAGCTTGTCGTTTAAGTAATGATCAACTTCTAAGAATTGAGTAGCTAATGAACTATACTCATTTTTAAGGGTGATCTTCATCTCTTTATAGTATTTGATTTGCTAAATTTTCTTTGTATTAATCAATACATTCAGGTCGTTATAAAATTTAGTCACAGATCCTATCAACTAATCAATATCCTTTTCTATTTTTTACTGATTAGTCTGACTGTTTTTAATCATTTATGCGATTATCGGCTGTATTTTTTAATCAATACTCTTCCGCACTGCATTATAATCAGATTTGAGGATGTCATTAGCGTTGCTTAAAGCAATCACTTCGTGCTTTTTATGTGGCAAAGTTTTATACATACAATTTTCACATAGGGCCTTTTTATCAGGCACGCAGTAGAGAGTTAAGATATTGTTATGCTAGAGACACCTTTGAGGGGATTTGCTCAGAAAGATGGAAGTTTAAAAGTTTATTGGTAGTTCTATTTCTTTTCGATAAGCTCGAATAAAATTTTTTAGTGATGGAATGTCGGATGATGGTGGAAATTTGATTTTAAAGTTGCTTTTGGAGGTGTTATGGAGAGGGGATTTGACAAGGAATTCTTTTGTGTCTGGTTCTATGTTTAAATTGATGCTCTTCATGATGAACACTGCTGAAAACCCTAATTAATGATAGTTATAAAACTGATGACCTAATTAATTACTGACCGTATTTACCTGAATAATAAATAAATTGTTGAATGGTTTTGTAAATATCATATTCAAGAAGACCCATTGATTTCCTTTCATATATTTTATATTTCATGAGTGTT
>Ga0302186_10000345_pt1 | contig 42265 bp, 41 predicted proteins | sample II_Bog_E1_2_FD_198782 | JGI IMG/M metagenome (GOLD analysis project Ga0302186, IMG submission 198782) | Peat permafrost microbial communities from Stordalen Mire near Abisko, Sweden - II_Bog_E1_1 | ecosystem: Environmental > Terrestrial > Soil > Wetlands > Peat | place: Sweden: Abisko... | reverse complement strand
CCTGCATGTTAATTTAAAATTTAATCAAATATGACAATATGAATGGAATGCATGTTTAATGGTCTGATCTTTAATTGAAAGTTAAATAATTCGATTTAAATATTTATCTTTTCGATGCTTTAAAAGTTAAAAGACGGAGCCAGCAAATTGTAACCCAAACCAAATTCAGAAAGGCCAAGATCGGAGGAGACTAGCTGGACGAAAAGCTAGCAGAGGTTGTGTCTGAATAGAATTGGCAAGCATCCACACAGCAGCTGCACGAGGTAGCTAATGCAGCCTACAATTAGTAACCATTAATTTAGTCAGTGAGAAGTGGCAACGCATCAGTGAGTTCATTTGGGAAAAGCTGAAGAAGAGCAAAAGCTGGAGAAAGATCCTCAAAGTATAGTCCGCCATTAAGATAGACTTTTAATTTGATTTAATTTCTACTTAAGAACGGACCACCCAGTATCATCAGCAACTTCAAATACGACGTTTACCAGCTTAGAACCTTTTAGAGCTACAGCAATTATGTCGACGGAGTTGACAAAGGAGAGACTAGTCATTCATCTCTTATTTAGTCAGGGAAAGGGCGAAAGCAGTAGTTGGTCTCCTCAGCAGCGAAGAGCAACTAGAGGAAGAACGCGTGAAGGCTAAAGCCATCAGAGAAAAAATGGCCAATGTTGTTGGAGGAACGACCTACGGCAGCTCAGGAAGTTCAGGAAATTCAGGAAATTATGGAGGTAGTTACGGAGGCAGTTACGGAGGTAACGACAGTTATGGGTATGGATCCAAGCCTTAAAAATAAAAAAAGAAATCCTAAAACAATTCCTATAATTATGGGACAACCACAGGTCATTTCGGAGACTATACCTATAACAAATCAACGCTTGACAAATATAAAGATACTTCTAAGAACGAGAAAACAACCACTCAAAATGAAACCAAGAAGGAAGAGAGGAAGAATGATATTACAGTGGAGACCAAAAAACCATTTGAAAGGGTAGCCAATAAACTATCAAAACCTGGATAAAAAAGGGAAGACACTAAACAAAGTCCTGTTAAACCAATTTCTCAAGGCAATGACTAGATTATTGATTTATTCGGAAGTGATCCAACTCCCCCTCCTCAGCAATCGAATCCTACCTTTTAATTGATACCTGAACCATCAAAACCACAGCAAGTAATTCAACCTACTCAACAACCACAACCGCCCGTTCAACAGCCAGTCATTCAACAACCCCAACAATACTTCCAGCCACAGCAACCACCACAGCAATATCAGCAATCACCATATCAACAACCCCCTCAGCCATCATATCAACCAAATCAATTTCCATATCAACAACCTTACCAGCCACCCTTTGGACAACCACCACAGCCTGTTTATAATAATCAATTTGGAGGAATTCCCAATCAATACCCAGGATTTAATCAGCCAAACCAATTTGGATATCCTCCACAACCCCAACCTGCTATTGGACAACCGAATCCTTACAATACTCCACAGTACCAGATTCCTGCTCAAAATGCATATAATGCTTATGGCAATCAAGCTTATTCCGCAAATGGTTTGACCGCTCCGAACGGAAACATTGGTATAACTCTTAGCACTAACAAACCGGCATAAAACAGTGGCAGCTTGACATATTCGGGTTCTGGTACAGCTGAAAACGTATGCAATTGACTATGTAGGTAAAATGGCTTTCGAACACCGAAAAAGGGTTGATCGATTTTTCTGATTTCGGTGCGTAAATAAAGAAGGAGAAGTAAGTTGCTGCCGATTCTAAAGGACGTATTAATTGCTAATTTAGAAGCGGCCAATCTCCAAATGGATAATTGGTGGTGAGACCTTTTGATCTGTATCATCTAAATCATTTAATACAGTATAGTAGTAATGTAATAATATTTTTACAATTATATATGCTCTAGATGTCCGGAAGTGTCGAAATCGACCTTCAGAAAACATAACTCCAACAACCCAACAGCCAAGGGGAGGGCTCTAAACATAATATCAGCAATTAGCCCGGCTACAACCCAGAAAAAAACATGAATGTCCATGATGAACAACTAACAAATGCGTTCGACCGCATCAGCAATTCTAAGAAAATAGAAGAACTTGCTCCCCTAATTAAAGAGTACTGCATGATGATCGTGGGCGCGAAGGAAGAGGACCTTTTTATTAAGTAATTAATTTTGTATTCAGCTACTTCGCATAAAATAAATTTTTATAAGTACTTAAACGCAGACTAAAAGAGTTTAAGTACGACTCCACACTCTTGAGGAGCACTTTTTCAGTGTTGGAATTTCTGCTGAAGGTCTTACGGAAGGATGAAAATTTAGTATATTTTCTGGTAAGAATAAACCAATTGGGGTATATATCAGAAAGGTATGTGTTCACCGAGGAGGAGGACATCGCTTACTATGCTAATTTCCTCAAACTGATGATTCGCAAGATTAACGAGGACAACAAATACCTGAGTGTGTTTTTCAATAGCAATCAACCTCACTTTCCCCTCTTGCTAAACTTATTGAAATTCTATGATTGCAGCGATCCCATCATGCATACTTCTTCTAAGTTAGCAATTATCTAAATTGTGAATAACCACAGTGATCTGGTGACCAAATATACTTTAAATTTTCCGTTCGTTATTTTTTATCCTCTTTACGTTGGGCAGATCGTGAATAGCTTTAGGAAAGCCTTAGAGGAGGAAAGAAACAGCATGTGGGTGTAAAACTTATCTAGTCATCTGAAATACATGGAGGAATTCATTGCCAACAAAGAAAGAGCCATCATTGATATCTATACCAACACCTTCATGCGCATGATGGGCAAAGAGATATATTTAGAAATTAGCAATATAACTGATAAACGAGTCAAAAGAGTCAAAAAGATGATGAAAATATTACTTTAAGTTGTCGTGCCCTAACTCTCTGTTGTCAAAATCAAAATATGCATTCTTTCGTTATTTAGCCCCTCCATCACCCCAAACATGAAGAAATGCTTTGAGAGTAAACCCATTTAATTGGAAAGCAAATATTGGCTGATAGATTAGTGCCCTGACGACATCGTACAGCACTGTAGAAACATATTCTTCAGCCCCACCCAGACTAGCCGGTCAATAATGAAGATTTTTTATAGCTATATCCCTCGCTCTACAGATAACTGGCTTTATCATGAAATCCGAAAGTTAAGCGAACTTATAGGTATGCCTTTGAATTTGAACGAACCGCTCAGCCATGACAAATATCTGGCTGATTCCTTTTTAAGAGCTTTGGAAACACTGTTCGACGAACCGCAAGACAATAACGATTTGTTTTTCAAAATATTGGTACTGTTGAGTTAATTCAGAAACATTAAGACTAAGAGCTATTGCATTATACCATCCGACTAATCAGTTCTCTTTTGCACTGTCAAAAGTAATTGGTCTTTAATATGGATCCAATAATTCACAGCCTGTCAACCTGTAATTCGCTATCACTCATCCAATAGTTCTATCAGATGATAACGAGCGAATAATGTCGAATTGAAGAGTCAAAGATCATTAGTATTTTTAACCAAGTCACTTAAAAGTTAATCTATTTCATCCTAACAAAGGGGTGGAACTAGTTCTTTAACAAAACCAATAAAATTAAGACTAAAGGAAGTTTCGCAACCAACGCATATCGATAGATTGAGTGCGATATCTTGTTTTTCGTGTGCTTACGGAGTTTGTTAGGGAGCATGAATGAGCATGGAAATAAATTTAATAAGGAGGATTGGAAAAAAAAATCAGACATCACTCGCGAAATCACCTTCCCATGCCGAGCCAACAGTAAAGTAGAATAGCATCTGTTCTTTATCCTCGATGGACAGTACCTCTATATCAAAAGCCAATAGGAGAGCACTATCTATAACGAAGGACTACAACTAGCAGATTTGAGGTTCTATGAGGAGTAAACAGATATGATTCAAATTATCGGCAGTGGAAAGCAGTCATGTGGTATTGCCCTAATCATCGAGCCAAACCTGAAGCCTGCTCTGCTGTAGGAGATTAATTCTCGTAAAAGATTGATCACTCACATAGCATTGCAGCTTAAAAGCATGCAATTTTAGTTTGCTGAATGATTAATGAACTTTCTATTTTCAATTTAATAGATTGTTGGATTAAAATCCTTCCTATATCTGCCAATACAGTCCTCTGATAGTACAAATTAAAGTGAGCCAATCATAACTCCTCGACCGTCATGCTGGAAGATTTTTCTTTCTCTGACTGCAAGCAGGTCCAGCTGTCGTAGAAATTAGCGATTGTATGGCAAGGACTGATATCTATCCACTTGGATAGTCTTACAAGTTCCTCTCCTGTGTTCACCTCCTTAGATAGACTCAAACTGATGGTTTTGCGTTGTGCATTGCACAACTCTTATTTTTCCTTAAGCAGAGAGAGGATCTTACGGGCCAACAATACTCGAACTGGTGTCTCCATTGCCTGCTTCCTTATCTTTTTAGTCTTCTTCATTGAGATTGATCGCTTTTTGCTCTCACGCCTTTTTGTTAGACTTTTCACTAATTTAGATCGTATTCTCATTGAAATACTTTCAGCAGTGGTGGGCCGAGGGATGGAGTCGAGCTGATATTTTCTGAGAAGGGAGCACACATATCTCTATCGCTGATCGTGGGTATAGGCGATGAACTGCTACTACTGCTCCATTTCCTCATGCTCTTCTGATTCTAACTGCTGTTGTGGTTATTAAATCTCCTCCTCACTTAGAATGGTTTGTTGTTTGTCAAGTTTCTCTTATAATGGAGTTTATTGGATTGATGATAATTGCAATAATTATTTTTACTTTCCACAACTAACTTCAACTTACACGACAGCTGACGGGGAGCAAGCATCTTCACTCCCAAGGTCCTAAAATGCGACATCAGCAGCGACAATAGCCTTACGCAGACCCTTAGCGACATGTTTATGGAGATCGAACTCACTGCGTCTTTGTTGATATTTCATCATCTTATTCTCCACGACGAAAGCACTAAGTAGGGTGAAGCGTACTGCGAGTTATCGGTAAAGAAGTGGACTCGGAAGTGGGTTTGTTTCTGGGAGGGCAGGGCAGTGATAGTTGCTGGCCACCAAGGGTATCCCGTTATTTTGGCCCACACGATTTAGTCCAACGCAAATTCTATCTGCTATACGTTGGACTCTTGAAGCTCCTCCATTTGAATATTAATGCAATATTATTTATATTATAACAGACCATTCTTTCAGGCTAAACGTCAACCACCATACCACACTTAAGCGGCACAATACCGTTAATACTGACACACAAGCATATTTAAGCTGATTACCAGTCCATAGGACTAGCAGGACAAGTAAAACAGCAAAAAAAAGGCATAAACACCCTCGAAACACTCACAAAAAAAGAAACTACTCATCAGCAGGCTTAACGCCAAAAAAATAGCATTGCAAAAAATAAACTTGCAGTTTATGACTCATAAGAGAGTGTCTAAAGTGCCAAAAAGGCGATTAGAATTAAATGCAATTGTAGTCGTAGGCGCAGAGATGACGAATATTCGACTTTTAGAAGGCAAGTCCCAAACATGTAGGAGTGAATCAATTACTCAGAATTATAAAATACGATAAAATGGCAGTATAATTTCCTCATACTTCCATGATGATGGTACCATAAAAAAGTATCAGAGTCAGCCAAATGTGCTGCGGAGGGCATCACCCCATAGTATAAAGCCCATCAATCTTGTTTAATGATAAAAAATGTGTCTTTTTGTATGAAATAAAGCTATACTTTTTTGGCGACATTATGATACATTGATCTAATATTCTTACAAAAGTTATAAGAGAATTCTGGAAGCAAAAGATAGTTAATTATTTTAATGGTAGATGATGTTAAACCAGATATGATAATTTGTGTGGTATCAACTCATAATAAACTGATATTATGTTGAGTTTCCTTCGCAAAGTGTCGCGCAACAAACAATTCAGAGAGGGAGCAGTCATTCGCGGCGAGAGCTTCGTGCTACCCTTCAACCAGAACATGAACATGCTTACAGCTATGTTTTAACTCAGGAAGTGGTTCGTGCTCAACACACCCCACAAGCATCACGCAGAGACGTTTACCAACGATATGGCGAATCTCCACAACGAACTCAACTACCAGCATGCACGCCTTCTCCTCCGCAGAGGTGTATTGGTCTTTGGTGCTCTGTATGCCTATTTCTGGCTGATAATGGAGCCTGATGCACTAGACTGGAGGGACACATTCGACATTAAATTTAACGAAAAGACCTATGGTACACTTCCCACCTCTGCTGGAGAAGGTAAGGACGCCATCGATTAGTGATAAATAAATAGCAACGCAATATCATCTACCAATTCAATGCTGCAAAGTTTCATCAGTAAAAAATGGCAATCAATCACTCACTCCTAATTCATAGTGAGTATTAATGATTGGGTTGGCTGGTTTCCTAAGCAAATAGAAGTCTGATTGCTGATTGATGTCTTCGAATCCCTAAGAAATGTAGCATTTCTTATCCTTTCTCAAGGAATATTTTTTGTCGCATGTAGATTTATCTCATTTATTTATCCCGTAAGATGCCGAGTTATATTGCTTAATGCTGTTTCTAAAATTTTATGCTAAAAATTGACTCCAATTTGAATATTGAGCAAGGAAACTTTGGATTTGGTGGCTGTGATCGAACTTATTCCTCCATCCTTCTGATTTGCTAAACAGAGAGGAACTCTTATTTCGAAATGGTTAGTTTAAGATTGATAGTTTTTCATTAAAGCTCAAACACCAATAATTCAATAATTTCTCTTTGAGCATTCGAACACATCAATTTTAAAATATGACTAGTTGCAAAAGAGTAGAATTGATCTCCTTCAATGGTCCAAATATCATATTATTTGTTAAATGGGCAAATTCAACAACGATGATAGAGGAGATCGAGGATCCAGAGGCGGAGATAGAGGACGTGGAGGAGACAGAGGAAGAGGAAGGGGTCGTGGAGGATTCGGAGGAAGAGGAGCACCCAAAGTATTTGTCCAGCCTCATCGACTCCCAGGCGTATTCGTTGCCCGTGGACAGCAAGACTCTCTTGTGACTAAAAATCTTGTTCCCGGATAATCAGTTTACAATTAAAAGCGAATCAGTGTTGAAGTCAACGGTTAGAAAGTAGAATACCGAGTTTGGAATCCCTATCGCTCAAAAATTGCAGCATCTATTGTCGGAGGCATTTCCTAAACTGGTATCGTTCCAGGCTGCAAAGTGCTCTATCTCGGCGCGGCTTCTGGAACAACAGTTTCTCATGTATCGGACATTATTGGTCCGACTGGAGTAGTCTACGCGGTGGAATTTTCTCACAGAGTCGGAAGGGATCTTGTAAATATGGCCAAAAAGAGAACAAATATAATCCCTATTATTCACGATGCTCGGAAGCCACAAGAATATAGGTTTTTGGTGGGCATGGTGGACGTCGTATTTGCTGATGTTGCACAGCCAGATCAGGCCAGAATCATCTCTGAAAATGCACACATGTATCTCAAGAATGGAGGAAAATTTTTGATTTCGATAAAGGCTAACTGCATCGATTCCACAAACTAGCCCGAAGTGGTATTTGCCAATGAGGTATGATTCTATTGATGTAGGTTCAAAAGCTGAAAGAGTACAATCTTAAGCCAACGGAGCAGCTCACTCTGTAACCTTATGAGAGAGATCATGCTATGATTCTAGGAACCTATCGCGCTTGATTGCTTATTTCTATTAAACTTTAGTCTATCTTTATAATTGACTATGCCAAAGCAGGAGCAAACCATTTAAAACATAAGTAAGACTCGAGTAATTGGCTCTTGTATTTGCAGAAGAATATGAACATATACGAATCAGATGCAGCACTTAGATTTTTGTTTTTTAAGTTAGATATCCATATTATGCAAATTTACTTTTTTCTATTCTTCGTCTTTGTGAATTTCCTCCGCGGCCAGGTTTCCTTTAGTAGCCACAGTATCAAAAAGCTCGTCAATTCCCTTGCTATTTTTAGCACTGGTCAGTTTAAGTTCAGCTCCAATACTCTTGCAGTAGCCTTGAGCGCTCTCATAGCTAACCTCACCCTGCGAATCTTCTATCTTTTCACTGAGCAGATCAATCTTGTTTCCAATCACGATGAGTCTTGTATTTTTGGCTGCGTTATTCTTCACTTATGTAATCCATATTTTTAGTTATTGGAATGATTGTTCGCTGGTTACATCATAGACAGCCAAGATCACTTTGGCATCTTTGTAGTATATCTTTGCGATTGATCGATACCTTTACTGCCCTGCTGTGTCCCATACTTCCAGCAAAACCTGAGTTTTATCAGCTAATTAATGCATCTTCTAACGGAAAACAGCTCCTGTCGTGGCCTAAAGACCTGAGTCAAAAGATCCAAAAAGATATCGATTGATGATGCTGGTTTTGCCGACTCCGGAATGCCCCACGATGACTACCTTCAAATGCTTGGGCTACATGGCGGTATGATAAATCTACCTCTAAATAATATTGTTAGTTTTACTTAAAATTCGTTCCAGTGAGTAATAGGTGAAGAATAATCAATTTTCTGTCATTGTAAACAAGCTATAAAATTAAAGCATCTGAAATCAAGAGAGACGGGGAAAAAGAAATTGGCTCATGTCAAAATTGGCAAAGTAATCTTAATCGTTTATTGTTATTGTTTCTGTTGGTCGGTTGAGAAGTCTTCTCATCTCTTCTGGTTAATTATCCTGAATTAACTAACTATTTACCTCATACGATAAAAAGTCAAAATCAAACAGCTCATACCTAATTCGAGGACTCCATTAGTTATTCAAAGTGTTTTGGGAAGTAAAGTGTTTATGCTTAGCGATAAGTCGCGAATTCATCTTATAGTCTAAAATTTATGAGGAATTTAAAATTGAATGGACCTTTAGAGTCGTTTCGTTGGATGAGTTTACAACAATATCAGCGATTTTGCCTTCATACCATCGCCAATCCTTGCAATAATCAATGCTATCTCCAACTTCTAGGGTCTTGCTTATATTCCTCAGTTATTCCTTTGCATGAAAATCATTAACTCTTTGAGCATAAGATTCCTCTTCTTCTTTTACTTATAATTTGCCTTTAAATACAGATATTATTTGCATTAAAAGTTTTGAGGGTTTAAACTCATAAAATGACATGGTCTACCGACAGATACTACAATCCTTTTGATATTTCAGAATTTATTCAAAGCAAGGCAAACAAAACGCATGCCCGCAAGGAGCCAAGGTCGGATAAATCATCAGTTACAAACAAATTGGGCACTGATACCTTTATTCTTCCGGCAAGATATTCTGTTTTTGTAAATTATGTGTCTAAATAGCTTAATTGTTTTATGTTCGCTCGCATTTTTTATTGAAACGATTGCGCTTCAATTTCTATTTTATGACCTATCTGATTTAAGGCTTGGCCAATTTCATTTTAATGGTTTATTTTTTATGAATTTTAGAGATTGATTTACGATTGCGGGTGATAATTTTTGGCTTTTCCTTGGTTGCTTTTTTGATTGTCTTTGCTTTACTCATATAACTATTATATGAAAGAATTAAAAATAATCTCTCTGATGGTATTACTCAATATAACTGATAAATATATTGTAGTCTTAAGAAATAGCTTATGTTATTTTTCTATATTTTACATATTTTTTATAAAAGTTCTATTAACACATATTCTAACACATTCCATTCAAATATGTTACGCCAATAAGTCATTGGATGAGCCAGTAGATAGTTCTAAAATGAAAGCTCATTTAATTGTTGAAATTAACTGGTCCGCTTCAGGTAACTGGGTATATTAGGGAATATTTAGGGCTAGGCTTTTTAAAATTGAAATAATCATAATGCATAATAATCAAGCCTTATTTACAAATTCAAAAATTGATTTTATACTTTTTATATATTTATTTTAATCACAATGCAAGGAAATAAATCATAACCCGAATGTAAATACATCTTGATTTAGTTGTTATTGATGAATAGGAAAATCCCGAGAAGAAAAAAACAGAAACAAAAATTGCACAATTTAGGCAAATATACAGAGATTAATCTTTTAGGGCAGCAGACGTCAGTAGAGGGGAAAATAGAGAGGAGGTGACCTTGGGACTCTATGACTAAAGAAGAAAATATTTGACTGTTTATCCTGGTTTTAACATTAAAGGTACCTGCTAGGCTTAAGGTTGTATCGGAAAGAATAAGAGTGTTTGGGTTAAAAAGGATTATGGAAAAATTGACTTCGGAGAAACTATATTTGACAATAATTGTCCTTGTTGTGAAAAGCCCATGTCATCTTAATCCTTTACAACATTTGGTTACACAAAAGCAAAGGTAACCTTTAAAGGAGGGAAGCATGTCAACGGGCAAGATATAAAGGTTAATTGGACAGATGAGGAAAGAAACGGAAAATTTGTAATGTTCAAAGATAATGAAGAGAGTCTTTGCTTATGGAAATTTTTAAAAATTGATGTATAACGAATATGAAAGAACAAACAAATTCCTTCCTAATTATTTGTTAATATTAAATAATAAGAGTTTATTTAGATACTGAATTTAGAACGAGCATATAGGCTGTGCTTATTCCGCAAATTAAAATACCCAGTATTTATTTTTCTAATTTAGTCTAGGAAAAATATCTGAATATCATTTAAAGTTTGAGAAGAACTTATACTTTTTATAATAATTTTAATATCGATCAAAATGTGGCAAGAAAGTTAATAGCCACAATGTAAGCATATTGATATTCAGACATTGATGAATAGGAAAATCCTTAGAAAGAGAACACCAAAAAGCTAGTTTCAGAGTTTGACAACATCTTTAAAGACTAATCCAAATTTTTGGGTCCAAATTTAAGCAAAAAGACGAATAGATAAGTGGTAATTTTAAAACCGTATAATCCTAAAAAAAAATATTCAACAGTCTATGATGGCTTTAATATGAAAGGGGCCTGCAAAAATTCAAATTGCTAGGGATATTAACATGGTGTATGGGTGAAAAAAGGTTATGGAGTAATGAACATCGCGAGTGCCAGATATGGTAATAAATGTCCTTGCTGTTAATCTAAGATGGATTCAGCATATTTTACCACCTTTGGATACAAAAAGGCTAAAGCGATCTTTGATGGCACTAGACGTATCAATGACTAAGATGATATATTTCATTGGTAGGATGAAGAAAGATAAGGAAAATTTATAAAATTCAAAGACGAGGATTAGAATCTTTGCTAATGGGACTCTCTAATAGTGAATGTGATGCCAATAGAGAAAAAATGATAGATTGATTGTTTCCTTCGATATATATCATAGCTGTGTACAGATACAAACTAAACTAAACTAATCTTCTTCAATTAATTGTCTTTCCAGTTTGGGATATGAAAAGTTAAGACGCTCATTGCATTATTTAATCATTTCATTATTTAAATTAGTAAATATGATAAAATATAAATGTTTAACTTAATGATTTTTCACAGTGAACTCGTCTAATTTTTATCAGAATGGATGTCTGAAACAAATCTCTTCATATTCCTATTGAAGTTATTAAATAACAATTGAGCTACTCGATAAAACTTATGCCGAGCAACATGTTAGTTCTAAGTCTATAATTTATAAAATATTAAACTATGACCCAAAAGATACTTATAATTGGGCCTTAAAACTGCGGGAGCATAAATTTGATTATATTAATTTTATTGTTGAAACAAGTATGGATCGCAACTAACCCTAGCCTGAATGTAGATGCAGTTTAATTTAGATATTGACGATTGGAACAATCCAGAGTCTGAGGAAATAAAAAGGAAATAAGAAAAAGAACAATTTTTCAAAAAATTTTGTTACAGAGATGAAAGTGATTATACCTTTTTAGCTGCCAATTTAAACAAAGAAAACAGAATAGAGAAAAATCTGAAGACTTATGATTAAAGAAGAAAATATTTAGTAGTTTATCCAGGCTTAAATATTAGAGGAATTTGCGCAAATAAAGACTGTATCAGACATAAAAAAATTGTATGGATTAAAAAAGGCTATGGAAAAATAAGCTTCGGGTAGGCTAGATGTGAAAATAATTGTACTTGTTGTAACTCGGAGATGCCATCAGAATCTTTTAAAACTTTAGGTTTCAGAAATGCTAAAGTCAAATTTCAGGGACGAAGAAAAAATATGAATGGAAAAGAGGAAAAATTTTACAGTTAAGACGAAGAGAAAAATGGCAAATTCATCACGTTCAAAGACAGTGACTAGGCTGTCTGCGAATGGATGTATCTAAACATTACTGTATAATAAATATGAACTTATGATTCTACACATCTTATCTATGCCAAATAATATATTTTTCTTTCTGATTTTCGCTTAATTATATAACTCATTAATTGATGAAGCAATGAAATCATTAAATCATTAAATCATTTTACTAAACTTTTCGTTGGCCTCTAAGACAAAAACGGAATTATTTCATTTACATTGCCCATTCTGTCACTAATAATATTGCAAGGATTGTAAGGGATCAACAGTAGTGATATTCAAGGAATTTAATCACTAATAAAGAAAATATTTTCATAATTATACATAATTTTAATTGGAATAAATACTCTTGAAAGAATTGTAAGAAAGAAGAAATAGGAATAAAATAAACAGAGAACGGAATTTATCTAATAACTTTTCAGATTGGCAGAAACTATCTCGAGTCTCCATTTATTTGTTTAGCAATTAGAGGATCTCGCAAGGCTCTCGTAAGAAAAACTGTTTTTTTCTTATTGATGTTTGGATTGATCCTAAATATGTTGTAAGTTGAATTATCAGAATAGATGTCAAATTCGTTTCCAGATACGTACACATTATTAATCTTTAATGCTACTTTGGTTTTGCCAGCATCCTCTTCTCCGTTCTCCTTGAAAGAACTTCCTTTAGCACCCTTACTTACTTTAAAATTATGGTAAGGCTTATCCTGAACAGTAGTCTTGATGCGTATGTTTTTTAAATTTTTATCTTTAGAATAAAGTTAAGAACGGCTTTTTCTTTTTATTTTGGTGCGATTTACGAAGAGATAGAACAATCTTATATGCATCTATATTTGCTGTGCAATATAGCGATTTCTCTCAAGCTGCATTCTTACAGTCTCCAACTGATTGCGACTAGATTGAATGATTACATTTTTTAGATAAGAATTGTCTATTTCCAATCCATACAGAGAAGAAAATTTAAAAGCCCTAATTTCAGGAGTGAATCTACTCTCAAGAATTAGCGACTGAGATTTCTGAACTTTGGCATTGGGCAAAAGCTCTCCACTATCTTGTCCGATTTCGGTATGAAAGAGATCAAACTTAAGTTTTAGATATTTGAGATGTTCGCAGATAATGGTATAGACTTTTGTAACCATATGAATGAAATTACTATTCTTTTAAAATACTCCTAAAATGATTTAGAGCTGCAGAATAAAACTTCTTATGTCTTTAAAAACAGTCCCTGTGAAATATTTATTTTTGCTCATCATCAGCCATTCCTTAATCTTCAGCTTCATGCTTTCAAAATACCTAAATCTTGCAAGTAATACTGCGTTTGAAGGCTGGCATCTTTAAACTTTTGCCTGGTGATAATATCTAACAGAAATTTGTTTTAAACTGCGATTTTATGAATGAGGGAGGAAATATCAACCCTTTGCTAACTTTGAGCCACGATAGTGTCATAAGTTGCCAGCGTTCTTTTGATTATTTTTACGAGCATGCTGGTATCCTCATTATATTCTTTGTTTTTATCACTTTTTGACATCCTCTGTTTTAGTCTTGCTTTTCGTAATATATTTATATTATGCATTCTGATATAACTGATTCACAATTGCAATAATATACTGTTTGAAGTCCAACTTAGGCTGAACAATTATTACATTAAAATTCAATACAAAAGTATTATTGACTTTGATTACAATCAATTTTATTTTTTGCCATAACGCATTTCTTTGAATTTGCATTTTTCAGTGTAACCGGTGTCATAGATTTGGAAACCTGTTAATCTTGATAATTCCTATTGGCATCGATTCATATATTCTTTGGAAGTTTCATCAGGCAATGGCTCCATAATAATTTTACGAACTGTTAATTTTGGTGAAAGGCACAAACTAATGATAACATGCTCAAGAGGATTAATTTCGTCCATTCCCATATCGAATCCTTTGCCTGAGATAAAGAATAAAATACATTAATACTGTAGTCCAAACATTGTTATCCTTGCCCTATCGTTAAAAGCACCAATTTTAAAGCGCATGATCGACCTACCATTGGAAGTGGTTCCTTACGGAAAAATTAGCAAGGGATTAACTAATTCAGGCTGTCTATTGTACGATTAAATCCTCTCTTTAATTATCTAAAGCATCTTTTCTCTTGCATTTGCATCTTTTCTATTGAGCCATATATTCTGAAGATAATTACCGACTGTTCCAATAAGAGGTACTTTTTAAACTTAGGCTTTTGATACAAATGATATGACATAGCAAAGTTATGCGAGGTAAAAGATGTCAAACCAGCAAGTATGATTGGTGATTACAATGGGAGTGGTAATTTTTTATCGGACAAATTTTTAATCGTAGTTAAATATAAACTGTAAAATATGACCTGACAATAAAACGATTACTGCTTAATACTTCGAGCCTATTGCCGGAAGGCTTTTTTTGAGATAGACCATGATGACTAAGTTTACCAAAATAAAAAGCAATCCAACAACTTTAAAGGGTAACCTCAGATAGCAGCCTACTTTAATATTTCTTTCGTCCCATTTGTTGAAATCATTTCTGATAAATGCTTGCCATTCAGGAGGACATTAAACATTCCTGATTTTTTTGTATTTTTTCAATGTTTTGTCAACCATAACCGAAGCTATTATCCCGAGCAGAGCTGACCATAAAATGACTACAACTACAATGGCCAGAAAAAAAGACATATCTAACTATTTATATATAATTTGAAGAGGATAATATTTAGCATATAATCTTAATAAATAGTAATTCTTTTACGATGAACTACTGATATCTGTTAATAAAAATCAGACAAGATTGGCGATACTTTCATATTCCTTCTTTTAATAGCCCTTATTTTAGCGATCTTAGGAGGCCAGCAGAACCTGCATAAATTCATTATTCATTATGTTCTGTAGGGTTCTTAAATATGCTTGGCATCGTATATCTCCCTTCACTGAATAGTATTCTACAGTCTATCATAACAAATGCATTACTTTTTTTAAAAGATCCACTAACTCTTTAATGTTTCCAGCCATTGGCTTATTGTCAACCAAGGATTGCAAAATCATTATCTCAGATTAGACGTCCTTGATGTTTTAATCGGTTATTATCAGTTATTGATTTTGTTTCTATAGTTTACGGTCGATTATGCCCTCATCATCGGAACTCTCACTCTCCTCTTAGCTTTACTTCTCAAGAAAAGCATTTGCCTTTATACTTTCAGCAATTGCGTCAATTATAGTATCATATTCTTCAGAAGTAAATTCAACCGCCCATTTTGAGCCACCTCTTTTAATTTCGAGCATGCAACGAATATTTTTTGTCTTATGCTTTTGAACTGACATTACTTAGCTGATCTTTATGAAATCACTAATTGAATAACAACCCTGAAAGTTTGTTTTTTCAAGCAGAATAATTTCAATTCCATTTACAATCACCAATAGCCCCTCAAAAGGGACGTTTGCTCTTATCAACTACACGGGAAAAGTTTGGCAACCTTGATTGGTAAATACTCTATCCACTTCGAAATAGGCATTAAGAACGGGCTGTCCTTCAACGGGTCCAGTTTTATCTATGCATCTAATTAAAAAGGCAGGGATTTGCTTGATCAAATCAACCATTGAATATTTGACATTCCATTCTTGAAATATGGCAGGCAGATAATCATAATAAGGATTGATTCCCATCTATATTGAATTTTATAGCATGAAATAGAGATGAGGCGAGGAGGCCGGAAAAGTATTCTTAAGAACTATTTTGAATTATAACTTGTTTAAAAAAGACAATCTCTTTAATTATTTCAGCTTTTTCTTTACTATCTCAACGTATATTGTCAGATGGATTTGTTTTGTGAGACTGTAACGAACTTACAGCCCCATGCTGAGCTTGGCCTATCGCAAATTTTATATTTCTGAGTTAGTAATAAATTACCCTTGGCGACTCTTTTGATCTGAAAACTCTCCTTAAAAACTTGCTCTAATCTCTATTCAAAATTCATGAATTATATTAATGATCATATCAAGATCATAGTTTATAATAGTGTTTAAATAAATTCCTTCTTTGCCTCAAAATTGATGTGTTGTCCGGGACATTTGGAATCTACTGATGGTTAGGAACCAATATTAATGATAATACAGATCAATATTCATTTTTCCTTGTTAATTTGAGAAACGATGGATTTACTTTCTTACTTCCTTTATAATAATTAGGTTTATTGCCGTTCATTGTATTTTTACGTTCGCTATTAAACTATTTTCGTAAGTTATCAAGTTACGAAGAGCCTCTTTTTCTAAATGTGTGAATTTATTCCTTAGTACTGTTAGTACTCGCAAAACCTAAAATAGACGAGGCGGGTATGCTAATCATCAAATTTGGTTATTTTCTACATTTACTTGAATTAAAATTTTTATCAGTGCTGTCGTATCTATAGTCTACTTTTAGGGGAGGCTAGAATCTTCCATTTTCTGTGCCATTACCACCAATATTTTAATTTCTAATAAAATTCTTCATTTTGACGAAAGATGGATTCTTTCTTTACTTACCCCTTTCCACAATATCATTGTCCTTCATCGATTCTCGCTCGCTGACCAGAGAGTTTTTGAAATTGACGGCTTAAAAGCCAAATGTATTGGCTTTGACTGAACTCTTCTCCAGATTTATCTTACATTATCGATCATAATTTTCGCGAAGAGGAGCAATGATAGTTAAATGACTGTTATAGTGGATATTTTCCGTAATAAACTACATAAAAAGATTGATACGCCCTTATTTACAAAATCTCCACGCACACTTTTGACCGAACTTTCACTAATCGGGATAGTACAGGTATCACTGATGGTGCTGGCTTTGAAATTTTGAAAATTTTGGCTATAGAATATTCTATTCTTATCATCTGAATTGACAAATATTTACATATATCTGAAATTTAATGAACGCATATAGGATCTGGTTCACACCGTTTGGTGATTTGGAAAGGTGCTTCTTTGAAGTAAATTTGCCCAAGAGTTGGTTCTTATATATTAGTCCTCATGGAATAGGATTTTAGATAATTTGTATATTTTATATTCTTCAGTTACCTTTACTGAATATTAAGCGCAATCATCTTGGAAAATTTTACAGGAGAGCCCTCGTTTTTCTTTTTGTTAGGTTTATCGCTGTTATCACTCTTATTAATTATTTCAGGCATTGGGGTGCAGAAGTGATTAAGACTGTCATTAATTATTTCAGGCATTGGGGTGCAGAAGTGATTAAGACTGTTATTAATTATTTCAGGCATTGGGGTGCAGAAGTGATTAAGACTGTTATTAATTATTTCAGGCATTGGGGTGCAGAAGTGATTAAGACTGTCATTAATTATTTCAGGCATTGGGGTGCAGAAGTGATTAAGACTGTTATTAATTATTTCAGGCATTGGGGTGCAGAAGTGATTAAGACTGCTTATTAGATCCCTTTATTATTCGGATCTAATCACATTGTCTTGCGAAACAGTTTCATATGAAGTTTTGAATTGCTCCAGCAGTCTTTGCTTATAACTCAGCAGCACTTACAATGAAGCTGATCTAATTTTTTAAAATCCTTAAGCCAAACCATCCAAGCGATTCTTTTTTTAAAAGCACAGATGTATATTTTTTATGGATGCTGCCAATATCTCCATTCTTATTTCTTATCTCTCTGTGTTTTTGGCAAAATTAACAATTGCTTTGAAATATTGCTCCAACTTTACAACTCTAAAAATCGCTTCAATTTGATTTAAGACAGTTCTTTCTCTGCCCTATTTTTTAATATTCACAAACGCTATTTTTTTCATTGCTCCCTCATAGTACTTCGAGTAAAGTATTTATTCCAACTGAACAACTTTACCAATTCCATTTTTAATTTTCGCCTAGTTGATTGTTATGGGTGCATTAATGCAGCGATAAACGTTGTTTTTCTTGAGATTTTCGAGGATGACAAAGACATGATAGAAATGCTTTCTTTTTTTCATTTATAATTTATGCACCATGCGATGAAGAAGCCGCTATTTCGGATCAACCTTCGCTCCTGAAAACAAATTCATTTTTGATAAACTTTTAGATGTTACTCGCTTTTATGGTGATGGTTATTCCTATTTTTGAACACTAGACATCATCCTTGCCTATTTTACAGGCTTAGCAGCAACAATAGCAGCTTTTGGTGACTAGCACAAGAAGAGTGAAGTGGACTCCATATTAGAGAATTCAAGCAGATTACTGAGTAGGCTCATTCCAATTATCTTTATTAAGTAATTAATAGCTGTTATATCAAACATCAAATTATTCAAAGTTTAAATAATTATACGAAGGTATAATCTGAGTCAATTTAATAAATATGTATTATTTAACAATGAACTTTAAGAAAATAAGTCTTGAAAAGAAGAAAATCATCATTAAATTTGCTCGGTTCTTTTCTTTCACTTTCATCAGTCGCCTGATTGAGTAATTCAAATAGAAGAATACGCATCTTTATTCTCAAGCTGCAATATCAAACATCAAATATATAACCAAATCACTGATCCCATCAATGCAATATTAATATAATTTAATAATTAAGAGAAAGGCGATGACAGATTTGATAGCATCAAGCACATCGATGGGTCATGAATATCGATGCGAGGAAATGCCTGAAAATGTACTCAGGAAAGGACTCGAATGAATCTCATTTGATATTATGAATTCTGGCTTGCGGTAGGAATGTATTTGGTGGGGTAGTGGGGAACAGGAGCTATTATTGTGTGGCAGTTTCTGTTCCCCATTTTATATTCTTTTTGATATTTTTGGTTCAATTGATGGCCTGTTTGGGTTAAAATAGCGTTAGGTTTGGATAGAGGTATTAAAGCCACATGAACTATTTGTATGATAACCCGACGATTTTTGGCTATGTTTAGGGGTAATAAAGTACTCACCGTTTCCGGATTAGTCTTTAATTTTTGCTTCTGTTTTTTCAATCTATTTTTTATCTGCAAATTTAAGTGGTTTTGTCAATGATAATTTTTCCTTTTTTTGTTTCAACTCTTAATTATGATGTTAAATTCTCGCATCCACTTTTTTCCTTTCCATAATCCGTTAAATTGATTTTGAATTGCCTCTCTGCTGGGTGTTTAGAGGATGTTGAATGATCATGTCCGCGGAAATATTGTGCAAATGAGCTTTTTGATGTTGCAGATTTTGTAAATTTGATGGTGAGGTCTTTAATGTTTGAGCAATTGGTTTTTGAAGAGGGACTATCTGTCCTAATTTTAGATTTTAATTTCTCCAGTAATTATAGTACTCATTTAGTTGAGCCCAAAAACTAGCATTGGGCTTTACTCTCTCCCTCCTCTGTTGTACAAACTTTAAAGCTTCCAAAGGATTCCATCCGAGTGTGCGAATCAGATAGGCGATGACTACAGTAGCTGATCTGGACACTCCCGCATGACAATGAACCAGAATATTAATTTTTTAATTTCTTTTCTAATCAATCCATTGAATTGATTCATCAAAATGATTTATGATGGGGTAGTCATATAGATCCTTGATAGGGATTATCTTGTGGAAGGCTACCTTACTCGTTATCGAGACATCTTTATAGGAATATTCATACTTTCAGACATGCAAGTCATAATAGCTCGGATTTGGTATTGGCGTATTAAATCTTATTTAATAGTACTGACCACGTCACCCAAGTAGACACCGCCCTGCTTTTCAGTAGGTTGCAAGATGCAATTTATGTTTTAAAGTCTTTTTGCACTATACATCACTTTCTGTTAGCCATTGCTAAAACCTGAATTGACATTATCAGCAATTGTTAAGTCAGGCGAGGAATGGGGTAGAAATTGAGGTTGCTGTTAGCTATTCATTCCTATGAAGTTGAATAAATATAATCCGTAACTTTCCTATTCAGTAATAAGAAAGGATATTGTTGATTAATATAATTTAGTGGAAATTTGATTGAGTGTAAATAGGATTGGGTCAGTAAAATCAAGTGATGACTAGTTTTGAGAAATCAATTTCGATAAATTTAGGTAATTTCTTCATCTTTATTTCATCCCAGTCGATCCATAACATATCGTGATAACTTTGGATAATGTCTAAGTTGTTCTTAGTTTTAAAGTTGGCGAGAAACTGCTCATCTTGTTATCTCTATTCTCTCTTCCTTTTTTCTTTCTCCATTCTCAAGTTTTCTTCCGTATTTTATTGAGTTCGGCTGACACTTGTATTTCTACTTGTTTTTTTTTCTGAATAATTTATATTTTACTATCGTTATTTTAAATATTCCAGTCAAACACAGCAAACTCGCCATTCTCATTTTTAATCATTATCTTGGTATATTTTTTTATAGTTTAGCCTTGATCTTTGTTTAGCATTCGCTTGAAAGATTTAATCTCATTATCATAACGTCTTGATTCCTCTTAACCCATGAGTTATTCTTTACTTTATGCCTGCATTTGAGCCACGTTTTATTATTTCATCATTTCAGCTTAGTTAAAATTGAGGTCTAGCTGGATCTTAGTTGATCTTGGAACCTTTCTATAGCGAAGCACGCGAAAGATAGACCTTTTGATGGATCTGCAAGTATCAATAAACTTATTTTTCATGCCATAGCTCAATATCTGAGGGTATTATTCGATCCAATAAGCTACCATTTTGACATACATCTGCAATTTTCGTAATTGTAGATTGGTTGCAATCTCTCCATTTTCAATATAAGTGGATAAGAATTGAGGTGTTGACATTTTTTTAAATCTCTTTCTCTCAAGGCATTTCTTGATGATTTTCGTCTAAATCCACATGACCTTTTTCAGCAAAATCTTTTTGTATTTTGCTATCTTCTTCGCTGCAGCCTCATCAAAAATGGATGAAATTTCATCTTTGCTAATTGTAAAACTCAGCATCTTTTGTTTTTCATGGGATTTTAGTGAAGTATATTTTATGGGGTTGTAGTTGAAATTTTTGGGCAGTTAGTTTTCATTTCTGTCGTTTTGGATTAACTAAGCTGGTATTGGAGGCAATATTCGATATTCGGCAACTGATTTTTTGCTAGTTTAAAGTTCACCAAGGACACTTTGTAAATTTGATGGCTTTTTGTTCGTGTTTTTATCCTCAATAGCATCAAAGTTTTTCAAAGTATCTTATGTAATATTAAGTTTTTCGTGAATATTAATATCTTTTCTCTTGACTTCCCTTTCGAAGTTGCTCCATTCTGTCTCAATACTTCTCTAAAACTTGTCAACTGTCCTCAAGACATCAAGTCTAACATTATATAGTCGGCAGTTTGCCATCATCAAGTTAAGATCATCTTTCAGCTCGCTTGCAAACTCATACGTGCCACTCTTTAATTTTTTAATCATGGTGGAGATGTCAATTGGCTTTTTAATTTTTTAATAATAATCCGGAAGAACGATTGGGTCGACTGGATCTCTGAAGATCTGTGAGGTCTTCTTTTCAATGAGTTTATAAATCATGATGAGTAGTTCTTCCTCTAAACCATACTGTTGCTTACCTTTAAGCATGTGATTTAGTTTGACTTATAATTATAAACAAGGCAAAACAATTTTTGTATATAGTGCTCTAAAATTGAGATTGATATAAAAATGAGATGGCAAAAGATAAATCCTACTTTCATTTGAAAGTGTTTTTGATTAAACCACTATGGATAAAATTAATTGTATTTTTAGCTCCAATCAAAATAAAATGCTCTATAATGATGAAGAAAATAAAAGTAGATAAAGAGACCGATCATTAAGTCTGCAAACAAAACTATAAAGATTCAACACTTGAGTAGTTCAATGAATCTTTATTTGAAAGAAGAAGGCTCTCTAAACTTTGTACTGTCACTAGTTATTTACCAATGCGCTGCTCGTATAACCTTTATATGGCATTTTTTCGTTATTTTTATGAAAAAAAAATCCTTGATGCTCTTTTATTGCATGTCCAATTACAAGAGAGATTCTAAATCAATTGATATTGAATTTTTGGAACTGATCTCATTCTGATTAATTTAAATGATATTGAACTGTGCATCCAATTAGTTAGAATCAGTTAATGTTTTTTAGGTGCCTTTATTTGTACTTTCCCCATCTTCATTTTTCATTGCCTATAACCTTTGAAAAAACAATTCTTTTTATTGAGTATGGCGTTGCTGAACCTTTATGTTTTTGTAACTGATGCATTTCTGAGTTATTCCACACCTGTTTAAAGAAGAGTTATTGATACGATTAATAATTTTTTCTGTTTTCTAATGATGAGAAAAGATTGGTCTTTGTTAGTTTTACTTATTATTAAATTTTGGTGTGAATCTTACGATTTTCTATAAAGATTGAGCATGAATAAGACTGATGCCTTTTTGTCGGGATTTATTGCATTTATTCTATTTGTTAGATGCAGGAGTAAACTAACTTGAATGAGTGCTGAAGCTTCTGCTAATGGTATCTAAGCAGCCACTACTCTCAATTTAGTCTTTTTCATATTTATATGATCTGTTACGTTTTGAGGGCATTGATTGCATTTTGGTAAATATAGAATAGCATATATATTGGAAAACTAATCCGTCGATTTAGTTCGAGTTAAGTAAACAAAAAATTAAATGTTTAAGTCTATTTTGCATTATTTGTGTTTCTGGAAGCTGCGCCTCAGAAACAAGTTTTTAGTAAAAATAAGTATAATAACTAATGTTCTGAATGTAAGAGCAAATCATATTTTATAAGCTTATTATAATTAATAATAATGACACAATAATACGACTTTCTCTTCAAAATCCTCCTGATTGGGAACGCTTCAGTAGGAAAATCTTGCATTCTCCTTCGATTCTCTGATAATTCCTTCGATCCAGCGTAAATTGTTTTTTATCTAGTCCAATGACCACTATTGGAGTTGATTTCAAAATCAGAACCTTTTAGTTCAATGGCAGCTACATCAAATTGCAAATTTGGGATACTGCTGGCCAAGAGAGGTTCCAAACTGTTACAACCTCATACTACAAGGGTGCTCATGGAATCATACTTGTTTACGATATCACCGACCGAGAGTCCTTCAAGGCAATTGAAAAATGGCTAGCTGATGTCGATAAATATAGCAATGAAAATGTAGTTAGATTGTTAGTGGGAAATAAAGCTGATCTCGAAGCCAACAGACAGGTGAAATCTGAAGAAGGAAATTTTTTGGCTGAATCTTTAGGAATTAAATTTTTGGAAACTTCAGCGAAGGAATCAATGAATGTTGAGAAGACTTTCAAAACCCTTTGCAGCTAAATTATGTCAAATAAATAGACCAAACCTCCTACACGCAGCTCAACCCTCAAAGTGGAGCTTGTGTCTTCACCGGCTTCTCAAAATGAAAATAGATGCTGCTATTACTACTGATCTGACATATTTATTTTTCTATTTTGATAGTGAGTGGAAAGAGCTTGCAATTTTAACTTTAATTTATTAACTTTAACAAAAATTAATATCATTAAAATTTAAGAAGAATGGCCTTTGAGTTTTTAAAGCTCAAGAAGCAAAGGGAAGAAACCAAAGGAGGCTGCAAGATATTGTAAAGCTATTTTAAACATAGAAGGAATAAATTTGCAAAAAAGAGATGTTGTGCTGTAAATGTGGGTCCAAGAACATTTAAATCCACTAGTGGGATACTTGTGCTTGCTCAGCATGATCATGGTAACTATGGTGCATGCTCTTAGCAGATAGTGTATTATACAGACACTTAATGCAAAGATTGTCACAATAGCCGTCGAGAACTAAGAGATGTTTAAAATAATATCATATTCAATTATAAATATATTAATTTTGCAATTTGGGAAGTATTTATTTCCAAGTATAGGAAATGAAATAAAAAATATATAAAATGGGTCATTAATTTTCATCAGTTTTTATTTTAGAAAGTACCTTTCGAGAGTTTACATGCTTAAGGGATTGCTATCGATTGAGACGATTATTTCTGAAAGACAGAATTTGAGTGGAATCCTGCTTCTTATTGGAATTTTGGTACACTTCTGCCTATTTGTCACAGGATAGGCATTTAATGCATTGGATTCGATTAATAGCTCCTATTTTTTCTTCTTAAAATTTAGCGGAAAGTACTATAACTATTTCTTTCATTTTGATTTATAAAAAATTAAAAGCTGCCTTGACTTCATCCTCCTTGGCTGCCTTTGAAATATCTGATGTAATTGTATTGATTTGGTCTTGAAAGGACTACATTTTTTTGTGAAATGCGTCGATGGTTAGGCATTTCGTTGGTTGCTGTTCGAGCAGAGAGTTTTGAATTTGTCTAAATCGCATGTTGATTTCGTTGATGGTATTGGTATCTATTCTTAATTTTTAAACCTCACTAACTTTAGATTGAATAATTGCTTCAAGAGCATTGACTCTTGCCATCTTTTTAAGCATGGCCTCGTAATTCTATTGCAAAATTTATTGCTTGTACTATTGCTAGTTGATCCGTTCGCTTAATTTTTTAATGTCAGCATTTTCATTTACTCGAATGGTTTAACACATTTCTTTGAAATTAGAGTCCTGTTTTGTTTATCTTCGAAGTTATTAGGGCCTCATCATCATTGATTTTCGCAATGGCTTGTATAACTTACTATAATCTCTTCTCGGCTTTGGTTCAATCTTAGGCGCATCTTAATTCTTTACTCCTTCAATATTTTAAGATGATGATGCAGACTATTCTTCTATTGCCTTAGGAAGTTGGCTACACTGCTATAAATTGGCAACAGTCTTTTCCAATAATTAAACTCTCTTTGCTAAACCTGCATCCATAATAGCGGAACTCTGACTATGGGAATCAATTGAAGATCGTTCTAAGTTCGTATTTGCATTATCTACTGATTTTCTGACTGCAAATTTAGACTTTTTAATTAAAGGTTTGTCTTTTCTTTCCATTGGAAGAATGGAAGCCTGCTCAATGGCTCTCTATTTTTCTTCATTTAATTTAGTGTTGATTTTATCAAATTAGCATTCAAGGTGCTCTATTTTTTGAGAACTGCCTTCAAATAAATCATTGAGTTGATCAATTTTTAATACTAATTGAGAATTACTTTGACCTTGACCTTGAAGCAATTCATCGTTTGTGTTCACTAGTTTTTCTATAAGTTATAGTTTATTCTCTATTTTAGTGATTTTGTCCTTTATTTACGATTCCATACCTTTAGAAAGCAAGTTTTACGTAAATAGACGAGATTTTAGCTACCTTTTGACCATTGCTTAAAGACTGTTGTGAATTTGCTAGAGTCGCAACAATTATTGATCGAACTTGTCAAAGTGTTCATGATTGATTCTTTGCCAAAGAGCAACTTAATCTCTGACAATAGTCTTGACAAATGCTGGATCTATTTAAATAGTCTTTTTTTGGTATTAATCTGCTGTCTATCGCATTTAGCCTTCGATGCGTTAAATTTTGTTGAGTATGAACTTGAGCAGATCTGATAGCTTATCCTATTTGATCTTAATTTCAAAAATATTGTTTAATTTTTCGGCGTATTACTCAATCATTTCTAATAACTAATTCTATTGCTATCATTTAGAACAAATAATTAAGGTAATTCAATCATCTCTCGGAGTTATGTGTTTTCATTCATTTCTCAATAATTGGTCTAAGTATCATAACATTAATGGTTTAATAAAGAAAATAAATAATTAATTGAAAATATCAGTTCTTGTAGTCTTTCATTCTAATTGTAAATGCAAGATGCAAACTTAATCTTTTGTGTGCTAGATTGTATCTTACTGTTTTTTCTAAAAGCCCGTTTAGGTTATAAATAATCATAGTTTTATTGAAATGAAGGCGTTTTTAAAGCTGTTTTAAAGTGAACTTGACCGAGTCATGACTGTAGACTACTATCTCGATTGTAGAGGGTCGCCATAAAAACTGTTGCGCTAAGTCAAAACCTCTTCGCACTAGCAAAGAAAATTGGCAAAATATCTCGAAACAACAAGTTCGAATCCTTTCAAATTGATTAGAGCTTTGTCAGTTGCAAATTTACTGCTGCTCTATTCTAAAGATTACTTTTCTCTAGTGTAAGAACATTTAAAACCTCGGGGTGGAAAAGATGATTGGCTAAACACCAGGTTTATTGATCCCTATTACAAATTTTTAATTCGGTGCTGCACTTCAAAAGATCTGTACCTCTAAAGTAAAACTCTATTGATCCGGAAGGGATAAGCCAAGGAAGTATTATTCTATTCCATAAACATGCTAAAATTATTGTTTAAGGTGGTTTAAAAAATGCCCTTCCTTGGCAGATACTACCAACAAAAGAATAAGGAAGCCATCAACACTGCCGTGGAAGTGATTGCCTTACAGGCGCAGAAACTCTATGGGTCTTTTAAGTTTGCACTCGCGGAAATATTATATCAGAAGTAGTACTACATTCAAAGCCATGAGGATTAAGTTATCATGAGAGGAATATTGGTCGATTAACTTACTATCATCAACTAGGAAATGAAAAAACTATTTTTAGATAAATATTTTTATCCCCTCGGTCGGGGCATCGGAGTTAAACTATTTAGACCGGAGGAACAGAGTCCCGAATGTGAAAAGATTATTAAAGCCATCGTATCAAATCACGAGGATACTTAGAGATAAAACCAGCGATAATAATTGGAAAAGACATTATTTCCGGCCAGTGGTTTGGTAAACTGGAATTTCTATGAATAAACCTTACTATCAGGTCCCCTTTGCAACGTGACAGCTCATGTGGATGATTCCAAATTCAAATAGCTGGATGATTTGGTCGTTTCGGAAGAAGAGGAGGAGGAGGGTGAAGATATATAAATGCCGAATGTGCATATGAAGACTTGTAAATAAAATCATAGTGATAAATAGACTAATACTGGAATTGTCCAGCTGAAAGGCACTGAATTGTGAGGTTATATTAATGATTCTTCTTTGCTATTTTTATCAAATATCTTACAAATAGCATTTATATTATTCTGGTTAATCACGTAGTGCTGTTTATTTATCAATCAAATAGATCATTTCAACTCTTAGACTAGCGCCCAATTATTCCACTCATTTTTTTATGCGAACAGATAGGATGTTTAAGTTTCATTTGCCACTGACACACTGATCATGTTACCAGTCAAGGATTGGGACATTTTGAATATCGGGAACTCATATTGGCAGATGGACACTGTCCCAACAAACTTGTGATTGACAAAAGATGCAAGTTTTAGGGTTCCATCCTTGATATTGGGATAAATACCTCTGAACTTGTGAAAAGCTCATACTCAATTGGATTGGCCTCAACCCATCTCTTCTTCCAAAGAAGGGAGCGAATAGCTTACTTGTGAGGCTTATACTGAGTGACCTGCTGATATATTCGTGACTATTTGAGAAGTTCCTCGTTAGTAAATTCAGAAACATGCTTCCAAATTTTAACCACGTTGTCTTTTGCTACTGTTGCTATCATTGGGTATGAATTTATTTTTTCATCTTCCTCTTCATTGAGGGCTATTGGCCTTACACTTAAACTATTTATTGAACATTCGTGAGCACTGTAGCTAAAGTGATTCCAACTGTTTTTCTTCATCTAGAGGATGGAGACTGACCCATCACTGCCAGCAGAATATAGTTTAAGTCCATATGCTGAAGAGGCCCATTCTACATGATTTACAGACCCCTCGTGAAGTTAATGAAATGCTATCTCGATCCAATTATTGTTTTTGAATTGATATACAGCGACTTTTCTCTTAAAGCTGCCGATTCCAATCACATCTCCAAAGGATGGATCAGCCCAGCTTATTTTCCATATGGCGGCCTCATCTCTAAATATACAACGGCTTACCCCCTAAATTGCGAAATTCTGCTGAAGATCTCTCCATTGCGACGATAGATATAGACGTATCCGTCAGAGTCGGAAACAGCCAGTTGCGTGCCATTATGGTTATACTGAAAGTCAGTCTATGTTGAAATGTGCATACAATGGAAGCCGAAGTTTAAATGGCAATTTTGGCTCGTATCTGTTCCCTCAGTGCTGCTTTGTCAGGCATGATAAATTCGATCAATATTAAATTAACACATATCAAAAAATCTTAAATTAAAACTAAAAGGTAATAGCACATATATCATATCACAGAAAGTCATCTCAAATATGACGAATGCTTAGCTCATTCATCTTTTTCGATGCACGCTTTTTTAAAGGCTTGTGGTTTAAAACACGAAGCTCGTGTTAGTCATATCGATTATGTGGTTGCTTCTGAGGGAGGTGCTTTCGACGAGCGTAGTTGAGATTTAACATTCCGTTAAAGTCATTGTCTGCTTATGGTTATAGAATTTCAATGCTACTTGGATCATAGAAATGATCAAAAGTATCATCTGGGATAGTATCATCAGCATCCCCCGTGAACGTCAATCTCTTTTTCCGTCTATTTCCATATCTGATTCGAGAATCCTGTTCTACTCCTCTTTCAGCATCCAAATCTATTATTCTGAGATCATTCAACTCCTCTTTGTATTAAAGTTACTTATCCTCCAGCATTTTCATCATGCTTTCCTCTGACTAAAGTGGCTGTATCTTTTTTCTTTGCGTTTTTAGTTGTTTGGGAGGCTTCCAATAAATAAGTCCTTTTAGATAACCATTATCCTTAACCACAATGGGAGTTGGCTTGATACTCTCAGCAAATCTCTTTAGCTTTTCTTCGATTGTAATCCGTTTGCCTTTTCTGAACTTTCCTCTGTTGATAGCTTTTTCTATTCTTCTGTTTGGCACTATTGGAACATCCTCATAATCACTGGGATCAAATACTGATCGAAATTCTTCAATATAAAGAGGGTCATATAGCTTTTAATGGAAGAGTTCGGCTGCTGATTTTCTCCTTATGAGTTTAGCTAGGTTTTCCATTTAGAATTTTCTCTTTTTTGCTTATTTCTCTTAGATTTCTGCCTTTATCTGTCTTTCGGCTTCCTCCTCATCTCCATAGAAGAATCCCCTGTCTGGTTTTTTCATATCGTAGACAACCAAACACCATACTATGATCTTAAAGATAATCAATTCATATATGAAAAGATAAAGCACAGAATACTGCATAAAGATGTTATAGGCTACTATTCCAAAAGCAAAAATATCTAATAAGTCTGGGACTGCCATCATCCAATTTAGCACATCCTCATTGTAGAATTTTTAGACTGAAACGATGCGATACGAAAATATTTACTTGCCGAACGCCTTGCTGTAATATAACTTATGAAATCGACATCCAAATATAAGGATGAAAATAAGCATTAAAATTGAGTTAGTCTGATGGCGAGCAAACCATTATTTATAGCGAACATCTTTGAGGTAGTTTTGGGCGAGAACTATCAGATAGAAGAGCAAATTTATTAAGATTAGTTTAAGACAAAAAGATGCAATGATAATGTTGAGTGGAAGTGATTTATTTTGATCCATGTAGTCTCCCTCGTATCTGGTCTGGATATATATGATTCCATAGTAGACAAAGATAGTTTATAATACAGTCTAAAGAGCGATTAGGTAACCGCAATGATAAGTGTATTTATATAACTTAGCCGATACTAAATACACAATAGAAGCGATGATGATGAAAATAACTGCAAAGATAAAAGGAGGCATTATTGGTTAGTTATAGTTATACTTGTTTTGCATGTATATTGCATATTCAGGTGATTATACGCAAGTCGAATTAGAGTCAGCTACGTACAAATTGGGGCAGTCATTCAAGCAATTTCCCTAAAATATCACATAAGGATAAACGCAAAGAAAACAGACGTAGTTTTTATTTACAGTCACAGTGCAAGCATGGCAATTAGATACTGAAGCACAATTGGTGCAATAATTATCAATAGTTATTGGAAGATCAGAGTATTAGGAACAGTTTAGAACACATGAAGAGTGATAGATGTAAGCATAAGGTAAGCAAGTAAAGCACCGAGTAGAGTTACATGTTGAACAATTGATCGGACAGAGGATACACGTAGAGTTAAAAGAGTAATAAGTGGAGGGGCAGGAAGCGAGGCAGCTTCCATTGAGTAGACTAAGATTTGAAATAGTAGTATTGCAGGAAGTACATGAGTTATAAGCTGTATCACAGGTGAGGCAAGGATACTGGCAAGATATACATAATGTTCCATTTGCATAATAAGTGGTAGAACAGTTATAACTACATGTATGGGTATCAGCGGTAAAGTAATACATGGAATTGGAGCAAGCAGAACACTCGAAAGGGGTACTTAAGCAGGTTACACATTGAGATTGGCAAATTATGCACGAACCATTATAGGAATAGTATGACGAGTTCATACTGCTGCAATTGTTATAGCATAAAGAGTTATAGAGGTAGTAACCGCTGATACAACTCATGCAATTAGGAGTTGTTTGACATGTAAGACACAAAGGTGAACAAGAACTGCATGTCAGCAGAGAAATGTCTTAGTAGGTTCCGTTTGGACAGGCTAAATTGCAGCTTGAGTTATACAAAAAATAATTCGGAGAGCAAAGACTACAGTTGAAGGGATTGCTTGATAGACAAGTTTTGCATTCAGGGGTGCATACAAGACAAGAATTATTAATGAGCCAGAGAGAAGCAGGACAGCTTGAAATGCATGTGTAATTGTGAAGATAATAATTATTTTGGCAGGACAAGCAGTAAGATATTGAGATGTTGCATGTCAAACAATTATTGATGCAGGATTAGCATTGGTATTTAAGGGAAGTAGTATTGATAGTTGTAATTGTTCCATTGGGACAAGCTGAAACACAACTTGAAGATGAACCGTTAAATACATAAAGAGCATTAGGAAGAGTGCAAATGTTGCAATACCCTGCAGATGTACAAACTGAACAGTTTGTCGGACATGCAATGCAAATGTTACTTGAAGAATAAGTGCCACTCGGACAAGCAGACAAACACTGGAATTGATACAGGCTGAGAGGCGAGGAACAAGAAGTGCAATTATAGAAATACGTAGAGCAAGTCAAACATTGGCAGATGGAACAAATGCCATTCAATGATAGGAACAGGGGAGATAAGCAACTAGCGCCACAGGCCCCATTGCTGAGGTAATAGGCATTGTTGCATGTTAGACATATTGATGAATTAACACTGCTGCAAGTCAAACAATTAGAAGGACAATTAACGCAGGCAGACTGAAAAGTCGAACTGTTGGTGATGCTTATAGTTTTTATAGGACAAACGGATATGCATTCGAAGTTATAAAGTGAGTAGGAAGATTGGCAAGCAGTGCAAGTGTTATAAGCTGTACAATTGATACAATTAGACATGCAGGCTGTGCAAATGGGAGAACTACTATAATATCCAGATGGACAAGTTAAATAACAGATTCCATTAAGTAAATATTGCGAACTTGGACAGGTTAAACATGTAGTGGAAGAACCATCAGTGAAATTAGATCCATACATTAGGCAAGTTAGACAATTATTATTGCAAGGCAAACACGAGTAATTGCTTAAATATTCGCCTTAGATGCAATTGGTGGTGCATGTTTGATTAGAACTATGCAAATAGATTTAGGGGATCCAACTAATTGAATTATAGCAGCTTGTACATACAGCACCAGAACATGTTTTACAGGGCAAAGCACAATTAAGTTTAAATCCATAAGTGTTTGAGCTATTATTGGGAAGAGAAAATGCAATTGGATTGTTATTGCTATTATAGGCTGTAAAGATAAATGGAGTATATGCGATAGTTGTTGGATTTGTTAGTCCAGATATAGTTATTGTGCTGCTAATAAAGCTAGCATTGAGAACAGTGACTGAATAGGCACCAGCCCCGTATTAAAGAGGTATAAACACTTTGAAGTATGCCAACTGTTGCACTGCTTGAGCAGATAGTGTAATTGCTATACTTACTGTGGTAGTCATTCCCAGAATATAGGAAGTCTGAGTGATGCTGTAACTAGATACACTCTCGATGAACATGAGACTAAGAGAAACGGCAGAGGATAGTGAAAGGGAACTATGTCCATTGACAAACATAGCAGTATTAATTTGAATATATCTAAAATCATTAATCAGAACATTATTGATGTTGACATTAATAAAATTCGAAGCTAAACTCATGAAAGTCATAGCAGTAAAGGCAACCTCCAGATTATGGGATGTTGCATTTACTGAAAAGGAGCAAGACGGTGTAAATTGAGGGCTGGAACAGCTACTGCTGCCAGATGACTGAATATAAGAAGTATTGAAGATAGTAATAGTCATTGTTGAACCATTGATAAGAGAGTATGGGAGGACCATTGTGATGTATATTGAAGTTGTTTGCTGATTTATTAAAGCAATTTCAGGAGACAAGCTTGAGCTGGCCATAGTGTAGTTGGTTGTAGTCGCGATATATGAGAGAAATGGTCCAGAGGATAGCATAGTTGTGGTAGTTGTTCCGCTATTAGTTTCTACAGATTGCCCTGATGTATCAATTATAACAGCTGAGAATGAAGCAGTGGTAACTAATGAATATGGATTAGTTATGGATGAAATTGTCAAAGATGTTATTGTTATGATTGAAGAATTAACAAATACATCGATAATGTGAGTAGAAGTGGAGTAGGATGCTACAGTTCGAGCACAGGGAACAGCAGCTCCATTAAGTTGACATGCGACAGTATTGTAGTTAATAAAGTAAATATCAGCTGGAAAACTAATGGTAATAACATAACCATTTGATAGAGCACCATTATTACCAATCGTAAAAGTATAAATCACATTGCTAGCACATGTAACATAAGAACTAGGATTGACGAGAAATGTAGTCAACTGACTGGTTGTGATAATAATGGCCACTCCAGTTACTTCCTAAAGTACGTATCCATTTGTTGATAGAGTTTCAAAAGAAAAACCGTCAACGGGTGTTGTACTTGGATTTGTTAGGCCTGTGATTTTAATTACAAAAGTTTCACTGATGGCGTAGTTAACGTTGATAAAAGAGGAGAGGAGAATTGTGTTTAACTGAACTGAACAAGTTGGAGATTTGATATTACCGGGATTGTTTACTCCTTGAAGAACCAAGGAAGAACAAATCGTAGCTGAATTAGCTGAGGTTATCTGGGCAGAATATTACGAAGGAAATTCGAGTTTTATCACATCAGTTGTTATAAGATTAACGACTGACGTTGAAAAACTAAATGTGTAAGTTACAGAAGAAGCCAATCGAACGCTGTTGCTAAGAGTAATGCTGTTTGAGATTAATGATTGCCGATTTTGAAGCTGAAAAGAACAGCAAGTATTTGAATCCATTAAATATAGACCTAAACGATAGGTATTCAGGGCAAATGTTCCTGTTAATTTGCATTACCGAGGTCGTGCGAGTCCAGTTACAGTTATTTGTACAGCTGTCTGCGACTCTATTATTGTGTAAGGCATGAAACTAACAGTATTATTTGCAGGGTGAAAGGTATAAATAGGAGTTACTGTGCTAAGTCCAATGGTTATCTTATAGCTCGCAGAAGTGGTGGGCATGATAAAATCAGAAGGAAAAGTCAAATAAATAACATCAGAAGATATACTTGTTTGAGCAATTGAAAAGGAAATATGAACGCTAAGTTGATCATTAATCAGATAGGCTATTGTAAATGTTAATTTACGTAATATGTCATTTGTAAATGAAGTACCTGGAATTGTGATACTGCAGTAGTCAGTAACTGAACCATTGTACTTGGCATTAACGCTGATTATACTTAAACTTGTCAGGGAAGAAGGATTGTTTATTGATTCTATAGTAATATCGATGTTATTCCCAGAAGTGCTATAGTACAAATTCGATGCTTCGTAGATGTTTGTGCCTGAAAGATAAGCACATGAAGTATAAGGATTTGATACACTGAAGCATGTAAGTGAAGAAGTAAAGGGTTGAGTTCTCACTGGCTCAGATGAGGGAAAAGAGTTTGCTAAAGTGAATTGGATGGTATCAATTATATTATTTGGAGCCATTGTTATTTTAAGGGGACTTGTTGACCAGATGGTCGGAATTAAGACTTGAGTTGAACATGTCATGGGCTATGATGTAAAAGTAGGTCCAAGAGAAGTTGAAGGCCCACCAGACGGATAGTAAATGGTAGATCCAAGATATATAGTCATCTCGTAGTTTCCAACTACTCCGATAGTACTTGGATTTTTTATATTGAAAATTGTATATTGGATTAAAGGGTTAGTATTAGCTGAATAGTCCATTGCAAACATCCCATTAAGAGTGAATGTTAGACCAGTGTACGAGATGGTAACTCCACTGCAGTCACTGGGCCAACAATAATCTCCATTGCTGATATTATTTCCAATATACGGGGCCGAAGTATGAAGAGCTGAAGAGTTGTATTATGATGGAAAAGCTATGACAACAATTGATCCGGTTGGCACATCTACGCTTAGCTGAAATATGTTAAAAGTGTAGCTGGTCACTTGATTTATTATGGATGATGAGGGAGAAACATACAAATCCTGAGAAAATACGGCTGTTATGAGCAATAAAATGAGGATAACGTCAACGGCGCAGATGAAATAATTGCGGGAGTGTTGTCTTCGATGCCAGCCAAAAAGCAGAACGTTAGTAAAATGATTTAATTATTTCATTGCTTAATCAATTATTAATAAGCGTTATATAATTGAACCAAAAACAGAAAATAAAGTATTTGGAATCGATAATACTTGCAGAATCACAAGTTCATTTTTTCTATACGGTAATGTTTAGATAGATCCATTCGCAGGTAGCCTCATCATAGTCTCTGAAAGTGATGAATTTACCATTTTTCTCTTAGTCTTCCTTGTAAAATTTTTATTCTTCGTCATTCACGACTCTTGCTCCCTAAAATTTCACTTTAGCATTTCTGAAACCTAACGTTTTAAAGGATTTTGATGACATGCCCTGATTGCAGGAAGGGCACTTATTTCCAAACCTAGTTTACCCGAAGTTTATCTTTTCACCATAACCTTTTTTAACCCATACATTTTTGTGATATCCGAGGCAATCTTTATTTTAGCAAGTGCCTTTTATATTCAAACCAGGGTACACTGTTAAATATTTTCTTCTTTAATCATAGGGCTTTAGAGTTACCTCTACTCTGTTGTCTTGGCTTAAATTTGTAGCTGTAAAATTGCATTAATCTACGTAGCAGAAGTTTTTAAAGAATTGTTTTTTTGATGATTCTCTCTTTGTTTCCTCAGACTCTGGATTGTTCCAATCGTCAATATCTAAATTAAACTGCATCTACATTCAGGCTAGGGTTAGTTACGGTCCATACTTGTTTCAACAATAAAATTAATATAATCAAATTTATGCTCCCGCAGTATTAAGGGCCCAATTATAAGTATCTTTTGGGTCATAGTTTAATATTTTATAAATTGTAGACTTCTGATGAAAATGTTGTTCGGCATAAGTTTTATCGATCAGCTCAATTGTTATTTCATAAATTCAATAGGAATGTGGAGGGATTTGTTTCAGACATCCCTTCTGATAAAAATCAGACGAGTTCACTGAGAAAATCATCAAGTTAAACATTTGTATTTTGTCATATTTACTAATTTAAATGATCAATTGATACAATGAACGTCTTAACTTTAAGATACTAAACTGAAAGACAATTAATTGAAGAAGACCGCTTTAGTTTGTATCTATACTTAGCTATGATATATCTAAGGAAACAATCAATCTATCATTTTTTCTCTATTGGCATCACATTCACTATTAGAGAGTCCCATTGGCAAAGATTCTAATCCTCGTCTTTGAATTTTATAAATTTTCCTTATCTTTCCTCATCCTACCAATGAAATTCCTCATCTTAGTCATTGATAACTCTAGTTCCATCAAACTCAATTTTGGCTTTTTTATATCCAAAGGTTTTAAAAGATGCCGAATCCATCTTAGATTGACAGCAAGGACATTTATTACCAAATCTAACACCTCCAATGTTCATTACTCCATAATCTTTTTTTACCCATACACCCTGTTTATATCCTTCGCATTATGAATTTTTACAGGTTCCCTTCATATTAAAGCCATCATAAACAGTCAAATATCGCCTTTTAGGATCATATTTCCCCAAAGTCACCACTAATCGATTCGTCCCATTGGATACATCTGGACCTAAAAAATGAACTTAATCTATAGATATTAAGTCAAACTCGGTCATGTATCTTTTTGTTTACTATTTCTAAGGATTTTCCCACTCATCAAATCAACGACTGAGTAAAGATGAATTTACATTCAGGCAATTAATTATCTTTCGACATGCTGATCACTAATAAAATTAATATAACAAGTATAAGATCTTTTCGAATAGGGAAATATATTTTTATAGACTTATCTGAACTATGATGGATTTGTCATTATTTCAATAGCTACGAAGAATATATCTATTAATATTCCCAAGAATTCAATACAGTCTTATTGTTTAATATTAATAAGGAATGATAATTAATGTGTTAATCTATTCATATCGGTTTTACATCCATTGTTAAAAAATTCCATTCGCAAAGACTCTCTTCACCGTCTTTAAACATTACAAATTTTCCGTTGCTCTCCTCGTCTGACCAATTAAACATAATATCATTTCCGTCGACATGTTTTCCTCCGTCAAATGTCACCTTTGCGTTTCTGTAGCCAAATGTTTTAAAGGATTTAGATGACATTCCCTTCTTACAACAAGGACAGATATTTCCAAATCTGGTTTTTGCGAAATCAAAATTGCCATAATCCTTTCTAACCCAGACTGTTTTATTTTTTCCAATACAACCTTAAGTCTAACAAGTACCTTTAAGATTGAAGCCATTATAAACAGTTAAATATTTTCTTCTTTCGTCATAGGGCCCCAAGGTCACCACCTCTCTATTTTCCTCTTTACTAATATCTGCAGCTTTAAAAGAACATTAATCTCTGTAGATTAAATACTTTTTTTAGGGTTTGCCTTCTGTTTTTTTCTTCTCGGGATTTTCCCATTCATTAATAACAACTAAATAAAAATGTATTTGCATTAGGGTTATGATTTCTTTACTTGCATTCGAATCTAAATAAAATTATATAATCAGATAAGCTCTTTTTGGATTTGAAGATATCTCCTAGACTTATTATTGTCAATTTGTGATGATTTCAATTTAGTTAAAATCAATCCTAAAAATATATTTCTAATGTATTGAGTTTGTGAGGTTAAATCATGGAGACTAAGATTTGTTATCATTTTATAGATTGTCTTATAAAATGCTAAGTCTTATAATGAATGTTTGATAAAAAATATTCAAAGCCAAGAAAGTACATTGCAAAAATAGAAGATATTCTATAAAGTATATTGATAGTATCTTTATTAATTGTTGCATTTAACTACCATCATTGAATGTCATTACCGTAAAATCCCCATGGGCCTTGCAGCATACTGAGAATATTTTGAACCTTGCCTTTGAAAGATAAATCTCCACCATTACACTCCTGAACTTTGCTGGAACTGTCATAAGTTTGACAGTAATATTTGCTTCCACCTGCCGATTCACTTGCTTTCGAATTGTATTTTCGTCTATAATTTGCATCATTTCTCAATTTCTCCTGAAGCTGTTTCATGCTTTGACCATCTATCGGCTGATCAATTGGCAAACCATAATACTCCTTGAAATTATAGTTTTTACTCCAACTCTTGGCCGACATACTAAAAGAATAATCATTGTAATTTATCAATTCGAAGTCGTTAGTTAGTTCATATACTCTCAATCTTGGTTGATTAGTCCCCAAAGGAGAAATACTGCCAGCAAGCATTCCAAATGATGTGGCAGTTTCGTTATTTCTAGGATCAGTATTCACAACGAATTCATCCAAATGAGTATGACCATAGAATTGTCCTTTAATTTTGCGGGAGTGTTTGGTAAGGATAGCTCTGAAAAGAGTAGCATAAACTTATGAGCAGGATGGAGATGTTGGAGAAATGTGTGCTAATAAAAATACATTATCTTTATCTTCTAATATTTTATTGAGAGTTTTAAGTTGACGGATGGGCATGGTTTGATCTTGCAGCAGGTATAGATTAATAGTATCGCAATAGAGAGTATTGATGCTGATAAAAGTAGCAGTTTTTCCGTCCTCATTTACCAGATCTGTCACTTTTAGCGATTATTCAGGATAGGTGGTAGGATCAACTTGATGATCGGGTAAGTATTCATTATTGCCAGATGCTGAAATAAGTTAGACTTCCAATGCTTGACTAATTTTTTGTTCCACCAACGTTCTCATATTCAGAACGGATTATTGAGTCTTTTACCATTCGTTATGAGCTGAAAAATCACCAGTTACAAGGACAACATCGATGTCTGGAATTTATTGCTTTATAAAATTCAAACTTGAGTCAAACAACTTTAAGGGTGTGTCACATTTTGAACTTCCATACTCAGGAGCTTTACTAGCTTCGGATTATGGGAAACCATGTTCGGCGTGGCAGCAGATAGGAAAATTGCAGGCAATCGAACTATTTACAGTGTAGTTAAGATCGAGATGAATATCAGTCATGTGCAAAAGTTTTGTGTTTCCTTTATTGACAATCATTTTGGTAGATTTATAGGGTAGTGAAGAGACAGAAGAAAACATTTCATTGGAATTGCCGATGATGTTCTATATTTATTTTTATAGAGATAGGTGAGTGTAAAAACCCTTAGGGCAGAATGATTAGCAAATACGACCAGTTTTTACGATACCGCGAACTCCCATCCGAATAGCTAAGGGTGTTAGTTCTTCAGAAACTTTTTGGCAAAGTTCTTATGATTAATCTAAATATTTTTAAACTCACATTGCTTTTCACAGACTGATTTGACGACATCCTTGGCTACGAAAGTAGGAGTTATAAGGATAAGTCCACTTTGGACCATTTCAGTTAATCTGATGCAAGTATTGCAGAGACTTGAAGCATTTGATATAGCCAACAGTGCCACGATAATAAATAGCTTCATAATACAATTATATTTAATTTACCAAAAAATACAAATAAATGATATAAATAAATCCGCTTTGGTGGAGATTATTTAAAGTAAAAAATAAGATTGTATTTTAATTAGAGAAATATTATTAAATAGATTAAATAGATAATGAGAAATCATCTTCTTTTCGGAGGCAAAATTTTCTTCGGAATATTTTTTACCGGATTATATTTCTATTACTTCTCCTCTTTATTAAACGCAGACAATATTCTTTTAGAGAGATTTGATGAAATTTTCATGGAGCATTAATCATTTGACAGTCTTTGTATGTATGAAGAAACATTTATATTGTTGTTTCCTTGTAGTATTATATTCATATTGTTGTTCAGATTAATGTTATTATTGTATAATTCAATGATGAATTGCTCAATTAATTTTCTCTAGCTATTATCTTTTGAGTTATTGTAGGCCTTTTGATAGAGCGTTAAAGCAAACTATGTTCTCAAATATGAAGCTGCTATTTTTCCAAACTTAATAAGTTATGAATTGGGAAGTTGTTTGTTTCCTGCTTGTTTCAAATTATATATATCAAATATCGCTTAGGGATTACGAATATGTTAATACATTTCAATAGCCTAATCAAATTTCTTCAGTTCCACTAATATTTAACCTAAAACTTTGGAAAGGTCAAAGAGAGCATTTTTTATATCATCAGTAGAATATTAATTTTAAAATGAAATTCTATAATTGTAAATTTTGTAACCTATTAAGCAAAGTTAAGAGTTAGAAAAAAAGGATTTATTTTTCTAAATATTTTCACGATAGTAGTTCATCATAAAATAGCTTAACTGAAGTTAAGCATTCTTATTTAAGGTTGTGCAAGACCCCAAGAAATCAATAACCTAAATATTGAAGATATTTGGATTGAGGTTTTTATTAAGGAAACGTTTTTAAATATATGTTTTCTTTAATTATTGAATTTGAATACCAGCGAATGAGGAGATAAAATTGCGAAAAATGCTAAATATATCAGCACCAAGAATTATTTTTCGCTTTAAATCGTCAAATTTTTTCCTATTACCCTCATTTCCAAAAAGTATGTTCATTAATATTTTTTCTTCTTCTATCATATTTCTAACAATATAACAATATTTGTAGATTATATTATTGTATTATTCATCTACTTGATAACACTAAATGTTGTTAAATATATTGATGAAAAAAGTATTCATCGACTCCAAAGTTGCTAGGCATCTAGCAGATATTCTGTAAGGTAACAGATTAGTCTCTGCTTATTAAATTTTGCTTGATTATAATTGAATATATTCCAAAATTTTAAATTTATTTATGAAATTTATTTTGCTATTTGATTGTTACTATTTCATATTTCCTTTTTAATTAATTATTGTATTCCTTTAGGGATTTAAGAATAAAGTATTCACTTTTGATCCGATAAATGAACAAAGAATAATTTTTTTTCTATGTTATTAATATCTTTCATCAAAATAATCATTTTGAGAAATAAACTTTTTCATTCCTTCCAAGTATTTATTTGAGTTATTAGCATCTAAGACATCCTTTTGAAGCATTTAAACAACATTTGTCATTGAAAATTCTTCGTTATTTTAAAAAACATTTAGTCTTCTGGCTCTCAATTAGTACATAAATGAATCAAAATGCTGATTGAAATTTTAATTTTCTTTATTTGAGCCAAGTTCATCTAGGACTTCATTAGATATCGATGAATTTATATTTTACATGTTTACCAATCCATTTTTATCTTTATTTCTTTCCCAAAAGACGGTACTTGAAAGAATTGAATAGAGAATATTACTTCCCTTCTGAGCGGCTCCATATCTTTTTGGTTTTTAAATTAAGAAAATTTTATCATTGTTAATCACATTGTCAATTATTTAACTAAGGACATCAATGTTATTCAAGGTTTTCATTTTTTGATAAGCATTTCGAAGCTAAGTCATAATGTCTTTTATATCATCAGTTGTTATCTCAGAATCGACCTTCGTTATTAGGAAGCTTGTGGCATTTAAAATTTTATCTTTAATTGTTTCATATTTGGTAAAAAAATTTGTGAATGTAGTAATTAATTTTCGTAATTATGCTCCTCCTCCACTTGTTAAATTAGATTTATCAATAACCAATAAAAATTTAAGTTTTGGAGTTTTTGAGAATGTTTGATAGTGAAAATATCCATTGGAAAGGATCCGATAAAATCCAAAATTATCACCAAAGCCAGGGCAATCAAAGATTGTTATTGGAGAATTTTTTCCTTGTTTCAGAACATTTGCTTTAAAAATATTAGGGAATTATGTTTATGATACTGGTGTTTGGCCTATCTTAGCAGTGGGAAAATAAGTATTTTTATCAATACTATAAGAACATTATCCATGTTTATGAGTAATTAAGAGTGGTGATTAGCATAGAATATGGCATGAAGATGTCTTACCAGCTTTAGTATTGCCAACAACCATGAGACATTCATCTATAATTTAAGAAAGCAATAGCCCGCCGGCTTAAATTTTGTTTAGGGTAAGTTTGGCTTCTTAACTCATACTATTTATAGCTTATTTTGATATGCAAGCATTTGTAATAATAAATGATTTTATCTATTCATTTCTATCACAATACTTTTTATTTTATTAAATTTTGATTCTTATAGAAAAGGATAATTTGAATTACTTTAGAACTCTTCAGATTTAATCATTATGAATTCTTTTTATTTTCCTATGCTTCATAATGAATACACTTTTATCTCCTCCCATAATTGTTCACTATCAAAAATAAATATTTCATTAACATTTAATTTCTACATTATTTATTTTATCAACAGGGAGTCGCTGACAGGTCTCATGAATTTATAACTCATAATTTTAATAATTTTTTTTGCAATCCCAATTAATACAAAGAATAATAAAAATAAAAATAATCTTTAGTGGCAGATCAGAATAAAATGTCATTGAGATAAAATCGGTCGGATAAATCATAAGGATAAATTCCATAAAGATAAAAATTTATGAGACAAAATTCAAAGGATAATTTTTCACCAGTTATCAAATTCATTAATTTTTGTTTAATTTGAATAATATTGATTTGAAATTTAATAGTAAATGGGGTTATATTTTATAAAACAATATTGGGGTTGGGGTTGGGGTTGGGGTTGG